>CEPS01048305.1_pt1 | contig 90183 bp, 80 predicted proteins | sample 530401 | NCBI WGS metagenome assembly CEPS01 (sample SAMEA2620035, study PRJEB7988) | marine metagenome | biome: marine biome (ENVO:00000447); feature: mesopelagic zone (ENVO:00000213) & marine oxygen minimum zone (ENVO:01000065); material: "saline water (ENVO:00002010), including plankton... | reverse complement strand
CGCAGCATCGGCGGCCTGGCGTGCGTGGTAGCTGGACCTCGTGAGCGGACCGGCCTCGACGTGGGTGACACCGACGGCCCGACCTACCTCGGCCCAGCGCTCGAACTGAGCCGGCTCCACCCAGCGCTCCACCGGCAGGTGGTTGGTAGTAGGACGCAGGTACTGGCCGATCGTGACGATACTGCAGCCCACCGCCGCCAGATCGGCAAGACAGCAGTCGACCTCGGCGTCGGTCTCGCCCAGCCCCACCATGATCGACGACTTGGTCGTCAGGCCAGCCGCACGGGCACGGGCCAGCACCGAGAGGCTCCGGGCGTAGCCTGCAGACGGCCGCACCCGGCGCTGAAGACGGGCCACCGTCTCGATGTTGTGGTTCAACACGTCGGGCACCGCATCAAAGATCGTGGCCAGGGCATCGGGGTCACCCTTGCAGTCGGGAATCAGCACCTCTACGGCCGTTCCCGGGTTGGCCTCCCTGACAGCGGCGATCGTGGCCGCAAAGGCCGACGCCCCACCATCGGGGAGGTCATCGCGCGCAACGGCCGTCACCACGGCGTGCGCAAGCCCCATGTCGGCCACCGCAGCCGCCACCCGCCTCGGCTCGGACACGTCGAGATCGCCGGGCCGACGGGTGTCGACCAGGCAGAACCCACACGCCCTGGTACAGCGCTCGCCGTTGATCATGAACGTGGCCGTGCCGTCGTTCCAGCAGTCGAAGATGTTGGGACAGCCGGCCTCCTCGCACACGGTGACCAGCTGCTGCCCACGCATCAGGCCCCTGAGGCGTCGGTACTCCGGGCCGGTGTCGAGCGGCACCCGCATCCACTGTGGCTTACGCCCGACCGGTGGACGCTCCCCCGGCCCCTCCCCCCGGCTGAACGCACTCAGGTCACCGATGCCGGAGCGCCACGCCACATCGGCGCGCTCGACGGGACCCCTCGCCCACTGCGCCGCAGCCCGTTCGGCAATCAGGTCCACAACCTCGGCCATCGTGGCCTCGATCCCCTCGGCAGCCAGGGAGGTGACACCGAGGCCGGTGATTCCACACGGGACCATGCGGTCAAAGAACGAGAGGTCCGGGTCCACGTTCAGGGCGAAACCGTGCATCGTGCGCGCACGCGTCAACTTGACGCCGATTGCCGCCACCTTGCGCGGGTCTGCCCCCTCGGGGTCCACCCACACGCCCGGGTAGGGCTCGAGCCGGCCCACGTCGGCAAGGCCCAGATCGCGACACACCCCGATGAGCAGGTCCTCGACCGAGCGCACATAGGCCACCGTGTCGGCCATGCCCCCACCACGCTTTCCCGGAAGGTGCAGGAGCGGGTAGCCCACAATCTGGCCCGGACCGTGGAACGTGATGTCACCCCCACGGTCAGCCACCTCAAGGTCGGCCCCTACCTCCTCAGGCGGCGCCAGGAGGTTCTGGGTGGTGGCCCTCACCCCCAGGGTGTAGACGGCGTGGTGCTCCAGGAGCAGCAGGTGGTCGTCGACGCCATGCTCATGGACGCCCCGCTGCAGGGCCAGCGCATCGCGGTAACGCACCCTCCCCAGCCAGCGGACGCGAAACGGCCGGGCGGCCAGAGGTGCAACGCTGCTCAGAACTCGGACTCCCAGTCGTGGGTCTCGATGACCTCGCGCAACCTCGCCAGGAAGGCCGCCGCATAGGCACCGTCGAACGCCCGGTGGTCCCACGCCAGGGCCAGCACACCCACCGAATGGACCACCACCGACTCGACACCGGCGCCGTCGACAACCACAACCGGTTTGCGGCTGATGCCGTCGGTCGACAAGATCGCCACCTGGGGCTGGTTGATGATGGGGAACTGGAACATCGTGCCGTACTGGCCCGGGTTCGTGATGGTGAACGTTCCACCGGCCAGGTCGTCGGGAACGAGCTTCTTCGAACGTGCACGGCCGGCCATGTCCACAATCGCCCGAGCAACCTCGGTCAGTGACATGTCTTCGACACCGCGGACGACCGGAGCGAGGAGGCCCTCGAAGTCCAGGTCGACGGCAACCGCCAGGTTGACATCGCCGTGCACGATCAGCTCACCGTCACCCACGCTGGCATTGATCCGTGGGAAGTCCGCCAACGCCTCAACGAGCGCCCGGACGATGAACGGCAGGTAGGTGAGGCTCGACCCCTCGGCCTCCTTCCAGGCCGCCCGGTTCGCCTGCCTGACAACCTCGACACCCTCGAAGTCGACCTCCATTGCGGTGAGCACGTGCGGCGATGTTGACTTGGAGGACACCATGTGGCGACCGGTGCTCTGGCGGATGGCGTTGAACGGCTCAGCCCGACCGGGGTTGTCGCGAAGGAAGTTCTCGACGTCGGCCCGGGTGATGCGGCCACCCACGCCGGTTCCCGTGACCCGGGCCGGGTCGACACCGTTGTCGGCCAGAAGGGAACGAACCACCGGCGACAAGAGGCGTGACGATCCGCCGGTAGGGGCCACCGGCGCCGTCGGAGCGGCCGGCTCAGGCCGAGGCGACGGATCAACCTTCGGCGCCGGCGCAGAAGCAACGGTCGCCGTCACAGCCGGTGCCGCCGGAGCAGCAGCACCCTCGTCGACCTCGAACCTGGCCAGCAGGCCACCCACCTGGACAACCACGCCCTCGTTGGCGACGATCTCGACCAGCACCCCGGCCACCGGCGACGGAACCTCGGAATCGACCTTGTCGGTCGAAACCTCGTAGAGCGGCTCGTCGAGCGCCACGTGGTCGCCAACCCGCTTGAACCACTGCGTGATCGTGCCCTCGGTGATCGCCTCTCCGAGCTGGGGAAGGAACACATCGGCCATCAGGACTCCACCTCAGCCGTGCAGGGAACGGCCGGTCAGCGAGAGCACCGTCTCGCCGAACAGTTCGCTCAGGGTCGGATGGGGCTGGATGTGGGCCGCCACGTCATCGACGGTGGCCTCCCAGTTCACGGCCAGGTACCCCTGGCCGAGCTGTTCGGTCACCCACGGGCCCACCATGTGCACGCCCAGGATGCGACCGGCACGACCATCAAGACCGGCCTCGGCGACCACCTTCACAAGTCCGTCCGTTTCGCCCACGATCATCGCCCTGCCGTTGCCGACGAACCGGTGCGACGAAACCACCACGTCGTAGCCGGCCTCCCTCGCCGCCACCTCGGTCAGGCCGGCGCACGCCACCTCGGGGTGGGTGTAGATGCACCACGGAACGGTCGCCGCATCCAGCGGCAGGGGCGACTCGCCGAGGAGGTCCCTCACGACGAACATGCCCTCGGCGAACGCCACGTGTGCCAACTGAGGTGTTGCCACGACATCGCCCACGGCGTACACACCGGGCTCCCCCGTGAGCAGGCGGTCATTGACAGATATGAAGCCCCGCTCGTCGACCTCGACCCGGGTACCCACCAGACCAGCCGCATCGCCACGCGGGCTGCGCCCGACGGCCATGACCACGAGGTCCACCTCGACCTGGTCATCACCAAACCGGACCACTGTCGAACCACCGGACGGTTCATGCCCTGAAACCGACACACCCGTGTGCACGCTGATGCCACGGCGGCGGAACGAACGACGCACGGCCCTGGCAACGTCGGCGTCGCAGCCCACCAGGATCTCGGGCAGGGCCTCGAGCACGGTGACCTCGGACCCCAGATCGGAGAGCATCGACGCGAACTCGCAACCGATCGCCCCACCGCCGACGACCACCACCCGGGCGGGCACCTCGGTGATCGACAACAGCTCGTCGCTCGTGACAACCAGATCACCATCGACCTCGAACCCGGCAATCGACCTTGGCGACGACCCCGTTGCCAGCACCACGTGACCCGCCTGCAGTGTGGAGGTGCCCACCTGGTCGCTGCCCTCACCGTGCTCAACGGTGACCGTATGGTCCGGACCCAGGCGACCCGTGCCGTCATAGACCGTGACGCCACGACCCGACAGCAGCGAACCGAGACCCTTGAACAGGTTGTCGATGACACCCCGCTTGCGCTCCTGGCTGACCGCCAGATCAACGGTGGGTTCAGCGCCACCCGCATCGACACCGAACTCCGAAGCCCCCTTCACCGCCCGCAGAACCGAAGCCGTCTCAAGCAGTTCCTTGGCTGGAATGCAACCGACGTGCAGGCAGGTACCACCGATCAGGTTTTCCTCGACGAGGCCCACGTCGAGGCCGGCCGAAGCGCCGTAGAGGGCAGCCGCATAGCCGGCAGGCCCCCCACCGATGACAACCAGGTCGTGACGCATCACACCGACACTAGAACCTGGACGGCGAACGCCATCAGCAGCGCCATGCCACACAACAGGGCAGCCAGGATCAACAGGCGTGTGCTCACCCGGTTGACGGTAACGGGCCTATGGTCGTGGCGTGCGCCGAATGCCCTATCTGCCTGCCACCCTCATCGGCGTCGCCCTGCTCGCCGCCGCCTGCGCAGGCGACATCCAGACAGCGGCACCGACAGCCACCACCTCACCGGTCACCACCTCACCCACCGGCAACCCGGCGATCCTCGACTGGGAAGCCACACTCATCGGAGGCGGCACCATCAACGGCGCCGACCTGGCCGGACACGACACCCTCTTCTGGTTCTGGGCCCCCACCTGACCCACCTGCAAGGCCGAAGCCCCGACGGTCGTCGAGGTCGCAGCAGAAGCGGACTTCACCCTCATAGGCGTGGCAGGCCTGGCCCCCGACGAAGACGGCCTGGCCACCGTCGAGGAATGGGGCATCGGCTCATTCCCCAACATCTCCGACCGCGGTCCCATCTGGGGAGCCTTCGGAGTATTCGGCCAGCCGGCCGCCATCGTGGTAACAGCCGACGGGAACGTGCTCGGTCACATGGGGGCGCTCGACAAGGCCGGCTTCCAGGACCTAGTTGACCGGGCCCGCGCTGCCTGACCCCCTGCTGACTGCGTTTCAACCGCTGCGTGGCCACCCACGGCTCTGGGCGTCGCCGGGCTCCGCTCGCTCGCTGGATGCTCGCTCGTCGAAACCCGACACCGCCCTCTCCACACCAGCCAGGAGCAGAGAAGCCGACAGAGACCCCCACACACTCCCAACCAACTGGCAGACAGCCGGACTGCCTCGCTGTTGGCTGGGAGGAGGCCGGTGCTGCGGCGGGGGATGAGAGCCGTAGCCTGTCGGGGCGATCGGCAACGGGAGAGCAGGAATGTCGGGGAAAACCCTCAGCCAGAAGGTTTGGGACCGCCACGTGGTGCACGCGGCCGAGGACCAGCCCGACCTGTTGTTCATAGACCTCCACCTCGTCCACGAGGTCACCTCACCGCAGGCCTTCGACGGTCTCCGTACAGCAGGCAGGGGCGTCCACCGGCCCGACCTCACCGTCGCCACCGCGGACCACAACGTCCCCACCGCCGATGTCGACCAGCCCATCGCCGATCCCGTAAGCCGCCGTCAGGTCGAGGCGTTGAGTGCGAACTGCGCCGAGTTCGGTGTTCCCCTCTACGGCATGGGCGACCCCGGGCAGGGCATAGTGCACGTCATCGGACCCGAGATGGGCCTGACCCTTCCCGGCATGACGGTGGTGTGCGGCGACAGCCACACCAGCACACACGGGGCGTTCGGTGCGCTGGCGTTCGGCATCGGCACGAGCGAGGTCGAGCACGTGCTCGCCACGCAGACCCTCCCCCAACAACAGCCCGGCACCCTGGCTGTGACCGTCAACGGCGAACTGCCGGAGGGAGCGACGGCAAAGGACGTGATCCTGGCGATCGTCGGCCGCCTCGGCACAGGTGGTGGCATCGGTTCGGTCATCGAATACCGGGGCGACGTGATCCGCAACCTCTCCATGGAAGGCCGCATGACGGTCTGCAACATGTCCATCGAGGCCGGCGCGCGGGCCGGCATGATCGCCCCCGACCAGACCACGTTCGAGTACCTGGCTGGCCGTGCCCACGCACCAGCGGGCGCCGACTGGGAGGCAGCCGTCGCCGACTGGGCAGCGCTGGCCACAGACGACGACGCTGTGTTCGACTCCGAGATCGTGCTGGACGGAACCGACATCGTGCCGCACGTGTCATGGGGCACGAACCCGGGACAGGTCGTGCGCCTCGACGGTTCCGTGCCTGACCCTGCACAGATGGCCGACGCCGGCGAGAGCGAGTCCGCAGGCAGGGCGCTCGACTACATGGGGCTGACTGCCGGCACCCCCATGCGGGATGTCGCCGTCGACACCGTCTTCATCGGATCGTGCACGAACGGCCGAATCGAGGACATGCGTGCCGTGGCAGCCGTCGCCGAGGGCCGCAGCGTGAAGGAGGGTGTCCGCACGCTCGTCGTTCCCGGTTCGGGTGCCGTCAAGGCCCAGGCCGAGGCCGAGGGCATCCCGGCCATCCTCACCGCAGCCGGCTTCGACTGGCGGGAGCCGGGGTGTTCGATGTGCCTCGCCATGAACCCAGACAAGTTGACGGCAGGTGAACGCTGCGCCAGCACCAGCAACCGCAACTTCGAGGGCCGTCAGGGCCGTGGCGGACGCACCCACCTGGTGTCCCCCGCCGTGGCTGCAGCCAGCGCAATCGCCGGACGGTTCGCCTCACCGGCAGACCTGGACTGAGGAGGCAGGGAAGAAGATGCAACCAGTTGAGATCGTCTCCGGCACCGCCGTTCCCCTGCGGCGCTCCGACGTGGACACCGACCAGATCATCCCCAGCGACTGGCTCAAGAGGGTCGAGCGCACCGGCTTCGACAAGGGCCTGTTCTCGGAGTGGCGCGACAACCGTGACTTCGTGTTGAACGACGAACGCTTCGAGGGTGCCGTCGTGCTCGTGGCCGGCCCCAACTTTGGCACCGGTTCGTCGCGCGAGCACGCCGTGTGGGCCATCCAGCAGTACGGCTTCGCTGCGGTCGTGTCACCCCGCTTCGCCGACATCTTCCGCAACAACTGCACCAAGAACGGCCTCGTTCCCATACAGGTTCCCGCCGAGGTGGGCGAGGCACTGCTGGACGCCGTCGAGGCCGACCCGGGGCTGGTCGTGACGATCGACGTGGCCAACCTGACCCTCGAGGCTCCCGACGCCGGGATCTCGTGTTCGTTCCCGCTGGATTCCGCCACCCGGGAACGTTTCCTCGAGGGCCTCGACGACATAGGGATCTCGTTGCGCCACGAAGATGCCATCGTCGGTTACGAGGCGGACCGCCCCGCCTGGCTGCCGACCACCACCTGATCCGGGACCAGACCTCACAGAGCGGCGGACCGCCGCGCTTCAGGCCTCCGCTGCTGACATGCTGTGGCCGATGAAGCACACGACACGATTCCACGCCGCCCTGTTGGTGGCCATCACCCTCTCCGCTGCGGCGTGCGGTTCGGTCGACTCCGGTGGCTCGATCCGCCTCTCGGGCGCAACCTCGACCATCCCCTCTGAGGATCCACCGCCGACGACCGCCCCACCGACCACGACGCCCACACCGCCGGCAACCACCACCACCGTGGCGACCGTCGACGTCAGCGAGGTGGAGCTGACCAGCGGCCTGATCCCCTTCACCGCCTGTCAGGACCTGCTGGCGTACCTGCGGGCCGAGGCCACCGAACGGGTCGGCCCCTACGGCCTCGGGCAGGGCGGCGGCTTCTTCGGTGGACCGGTGATGCTCGAGCGTGCCGAGATGGGCATGGCTGTGCCAGCGCCGGCGATGGACATGGACGACGCCGGGTTTGCCATGGGTGGCTTCGAGGACGGGCCAATGGCGATGGGCGTCGACTACTCCGGCACCAACGTGCAGGAACTCGGCATCGACGAACCCGACCTCATCAAGACCGACGGCAGCCGCATAGTCGTCGTGCAGGGCAACGAACTGCACCACATCGACGTGTCAGGTGCCGAGGCCGTCCTCACCGACACACTCACCCTGGAGAACCACTGGAGCAGCGACCTGCTGCTGTCTGGTGACCGCCTGCTGGTCATGGCCTCCACAGATCCGCCCTGGGACCTCTACGGCCCGGAGGGAGGCGACGGCGCACCCAGCCCGCTGAGCCAACTCGTCACACCGGGCCAGTGGCGACAGCTCACAAGCATCATCGAGGTCGACCTGGGCGACCCCGCCAACCTGACTGTCGCCAACACCCTCACCCTGGGTGGCCGCTACCTGAGTGCCCGCGTGGTGGACGGTGCGGCCCGGATAGTCACCACCTCCACACCCGACGACCTGCCGTTCGTCTACCCGGCCAACGAGGCCGGCGAGGAACGTGCCGAGGCGGCCAACCGGGAGGCCATTGCACAGACCGAGATTGCCGACTGGATGCCGCGCTACGTCCACGAGGCCGGTGACGGAACGGTCACCGACGGAATGCTGGTCAAGTGCCGCGACGTCGCACACCCGGTGGAGTTCTCGGGCTTCTCCACCCTGTCGGTACTCACCGTCGACCTGGCCGAGCCCATGGGTGTTCCGTCGAGCATGGGCGTGCTTGCCGACGGCCAGACCGTCTATGCCGGCAACGAACACCTCTACGTGGCCACCAACCGGTACGTCGAAGCCACCGAGGGACCCTGGAACGAGCCCGACAACGACTACGCCACGTCCATCCACCAGTTCGACGCAACGGGCCCTGCCGCCACCCCCTACACGGCCTCCGGGACGGTCCCCGGCCACCTCCTGAACCAGTTCTCAATGTCGGAGCACCGGGGCCACCTGCGTGTCGCCAGCACGCTCGGCAGCCCGTGGTGGTTCCAGGACGAGAGCGAATCCCTCGTGACCGTGCTGACCCGCAACGAGGGTGAACTACTCCAGGTTGGCCAGGTGGGCGACATGGGCCGCGGCGAGCGCATCTTCGCCGTGCGCTTCATCGGCGACATCGGCTACGTGGTGACCTTCCGCCAGACGGACCCCTTCTACACGCTCGATCTGTCCGACCCGACGGCACCCACCGTGACGGGCGAGCTCAAGATCGCCGGCTACAGCGGCTACCTGCACCCCGTGGGCGACGGCCTCATCCTGGGAATAGGCCAGGACGCCACCGACGAAGGCCGCACCACCGGCGCCAAGGCCACCCTCTTTGACGTATCAGACCTGTCCGAGCCAGCCGTTCTCGACTCCTGGCAGGCCAGCGGCGGGAGCAGTTCCGTCGAATGGGACCACCGGGCGTTCCTCTGGTGGGAGCCCGAACACCTTGCGGTCATGCCGTTCAACGACTGGCGCAACGACATCAACGCTGCCGTGGTCCTCCAGATTGCCGACGGCACCATCGCCGAGATGGGCCGTGTCGACCACATGCCGGACCCGGGTGGCCCCACAGAGTTCCCCTGCCCGACGATCGACGCCGACCTGCTCGGTGGCGCCGCCGTCCCAGAGGGCCTCGGAGCCGAGCTGGCACTCTTCGTACCCGAGGGAATCACCCTCATGCTCTGCGTAGCCGACGAGACCGACCCCGAAAAGGACATCTACCCCTGGGTCGACGGCTACATGTGCGAGTTCCTGAACGCCGACGATGTGGCGGAATACGGCATGGAGTTCGGGCTCGGGGAGTTCGGCATCGAGGCACTCGACATACCAGAGGGCGCAACGGTCGGAGCATGCTTCCCCGACAACTACACCTGGATGCCACCGATCGAACGCACGCTCGTCATCGGCGACCACCTCTGGTCCTACAGCTGGGGCCAGGTACAGGCCAACGACCTCGCCAGCCTGGAGCGGCTGCAGACCGTCAGGTTCGGAAACAGCTACTGAACCCCTCAGGTCAGGTGACTCAGGCCACCTTCTCTACGGAGTCCTCCCAGGAACCGAAGCCGCCGATCAGGTCCGAGACATCTCCGAAGCCCTCGGACCGGAGCATGCTGGCAACAACCGACGACCGGTAGCCGCCGGCGCAGTAGACCACGGTCGGCCGCTCCGGCGCGAGCTCATCCATGCGCTCGCGCACCATGGCCACGGGCAGGTTCACCGAACCGGGGATGACCCCCTCGGTGCCGCACTCACCCGCGGCCCGCACGTCGACCACCTGGAGATCGTCGACGTCGGCGATGCGCTCGGCGAGCACACCCGAGGTGAGACGGGAGGCGGCAGCGGTGCGACCCGGGTTACCGGTCATGGCCTCGTAGGGATCAACAAGGCAGCCGACCACCCTGTCGAAGCCGATACGTGCAAGACGGTTCTTGGCCTCGAGTTCGGTCCCCGGATCGGCAAACAACACAATGTCAACGTCAACGGGAACCACCGAACCTGCGAACTCGGCGTAGCGGCCGTTGAGGCCGACGTTGATGGCAACCACCAGGTGCCCGCGGGCGAAGTCCTCGGGGTCGCGAACGTCAACCAGGACAGCGCCGGCGGCAGTGGCTGCGTCAACCTCGTCGAGCGACGGGCCGGTGGGCAACTGTTCCTCGTCGAGCAGGCCGTGGTCGCTCTGGTTCAGCACGGCGTCGTAGGGGAAGTAGGCGGGCGCTGTCGGCTGCCCCTCGGTGATGAGGCCGATGAACGTGTCGCGGTCGGGCGCCTTGACCGCGTAGTTGCTGCGCCGCTGCTCGCCGATGGTGGACGACGTGTCGGTCGACAGGTTCTTGCCGCAGGCTGACCCGGCACCGTGACCCGGAAACACCCGGGTGGCATCTGGCAGGGTCATGAGGCGCTCGTGGAGGCTGTCGTACAGACAACTGGCCAACTCGTCACGCGAGTGTCCAAAGGACACCAACAGGTCCGGCCGCCCAACGTCGCCGATGAACAGCGTGTCGCCGGTAAGCACCGCGTATGGCTCAGCGTCGTCGGCGTGTTCCCACACGACCACGCTCAACGACTCAGGCGTATGCCCCGGCGTGTGGCGGAACTCCAGCACCACCTCGCCCAGCACCATCCGCTCGCCGTCGCCGAGGGGGCGGAAGTCGAACTCGGGCGACGCCACCGACGAATAGCCGATGTCGGCACCGGTGGCTGCGGCCATCTCCAGGTGACCCGACAGAAAGTCGGCGTGGAAGTGGGTCTCGACCACCAACTCGATCGACAGGCCCGCCTCGGCGGCGTCGGCCAGGTACTCGCCGACGTCACGTCGGGGGTCGACTACAACCGCCCCCGACCCGTCGACTCGTCGCCGACGAGGTAGGAGGCCTGCGACAGGCATTCCAGGTAGTACTGGGTGAAGATCACGCGCCCGCAGTGGACGATGCGACCCTGATTGCCTGGGCGGCACCGTCGGCGTCGACCGACGAACCCCTGTTGTAGGGGAGCATCCCGAGGGCAACGGCCATGGGGCAGATGTTCAGCGCGGCGGTGGTGGCAAGGGCCGCGCCGATGAGCAGCGAGAGCACCCAGAAACCGGAAACGACCGCATTCAGGGCGAAGCCGGCAAGCACCAGCAGGCCGGCGGTGAACCTGACCTGTCGATCCATGGCCCAACGCGGCTTTCCGAGCACCATGTCGCCACCGGCCTCATTCCATGCGATGACACCACCATCCAGGACACTCGCGGTCTGGCACCCCGCTGCCGCAAGGCGCTCGCCAGCCTTGGCGGCGCGCTGGCCCGACTCGCAGACAAGCACGATCGGACCGATCGCCTCGGCGAACTGCTCACAGCGCCCTGCAAGCAGGTCGAGCGGAAGGTGCACAGACCCGGCAATGTGCCTGGTCTCGTACTCGGCGCTCGTGCGCACGTCGACAAGCGTCACGCCAGGCCCGTTCCGGAGCTGGTTCTTCAACTCGTGGGCGTTGACTGTCGTGATCTCCATTGCGTCCCCGTTTCGTCGACGGTCCCTGTATTGAACAGTGTGCCCCAGACAGCAGGCGATTGGTACCCCGGCGCGGGGCCGGCCTCAGCCCAGGTGACCCGGCCGCTCCACGGCGTTTGGGTCCTCGCCCGTGGCACGGACCCGGGCGATCTTGTTGAGAGCTGAGATGAACGCCCTCGCCGACGCCTCGACAACGTCGTTGGCAAGACCCCTTCCGGACACCTTCAGGCCGTCGCTGCTCTCAAAGGAGAGGGCCACGTCGGCCAGTGCGTCCACACCACCGGTTACCGACATCACGTTGTAGTCGGTGAGGTGGCCGTCGATTCCAGTTGCGATCTTGACCGCCGTACACGAGGCGTCGACCATTCCGGAACCCTCGACAGAGACCGACTTCTCCTCGCCACTTACCCTCATCACCAGGTCGGCCGACGGCGTGGTCCGGCTTCCGGCCCTGACATCGATGCTCACAAGGGAGAAGGTGGCCTCCACCCTGTCGCCCATCTCCTCGGCAACGAGTGCCTCAAGGTCGGCATCGGTGAGCTGAACCTTGCGGTCGGCAAGTTCCTTGAATCGGGTGAACGCCGAGTTGAGGGCATCGCCCTGGATCTCAATGCCCATCTTCTGGAGGGTGTCTTTGAAGGCGGCCCGACCAGAGTGCTTTCCGAGCACCAGCTGGCTCTCGCCCTGACCCACGACGGATGGGTCCATGATCTCGTAGGTGGTGCGCTCGTTCAACACACCGTGCTGGTGGATGCCCGCCTCGTGGGCGAAGGCATTGCGGCCGACAACAGCCTTGTTGAACTGCACCGGGTACCCGGTGAGATGGCTCACCATGCGCGACGACCTCGCCAGTTCCTCGGTCCTGATGCTGGTCTCGACGGTGTCGTAGGTGTCAGGCCGGGTGCGGATGGCCATGACGATCTCCTCCATGGCGGCGTTACCGGCCCTCTCCCCGATGCCGTTCACGGTGCACTCCACCTGCCTGGCCCCGGCCTGCACTGCGGCAAGCGAGTTGGCCACGGCGAGACCCAGGTCGTTGTGGCAGTGGGTGCTGATCACGTAGTCGCCGCGGACCCTCTGCCTGATTGCGCGGATGCGCTCGGCCCACTCGGCCGGAATGGCGTAGCCGACCGTGTCGGGGATGTTGAGCGTGCCGGCACCGTTGTCAACGGCCGCCTGGAGGACGTCGCACATGAACTCGAAGTCGGACCTGGAGGCGTCCTCGGGGCTGAACTCCACGTCGTCGGTGTAACCACGGGCCCGCTCCACGGCTGAGGCGGCCTCGGCCAGGACCTGCTCGGGGCTCATCTTGAGCTTGTACTCCATGTGCGTGGGACTGGTGGCGATGAAGACGTGGATACGACGCCTCTGCGCCGGCTCGATTGCCTCCCAGCAGCGGTCAATGTCCTTGTGTGCGGTGCGCGACAGGCCACAGATCACCGGACCCTTCACGGACGATGCGATGGCATGTACGGCCTCGAAATCACCCCGGCTGGCAATGGGAAAGCCGGCCTCGATGTAGTCCACTCCCAGGCGCGCCAACTGCTCGGCGATCTCGAGCTTCTCGCCGGTGTCGAGGGAAATACCCGGCGACTGCTCGCCGTCACGGAGGGTCGTGTCGAATATGACAACCCTGTCTCTGGTCGGTGTGTCGCTCATTGCCTGCTCCGGTCGTGTACTGGTTCGGTGTTGCTGGTCTGGTCGGTCAGGTCCTGTGTGAAAAACGAGAGAACCTCCCGGCCCTTCGGGCTCAGGAGGTTCGGACGAACGCGTATGGGTGCGCTCGCCCTAGGTCAGCAGCAGGAGGTTGAGTTCGGTTCGCATCGGCCACCAGTCTAGACCAGGAGTACCGACCGGTCACAACCCGGATTTCGGCGACAGTCCGCGTGGCCTCAGGTCAGGTCGATGCCGTGGACGCTGACGATCCCCTCCCGCTCGGCAAGGCTCGCAACCACCTCGGCCCCGACCGCCTGGTCGGTTGTGAGCACCATCACGGCTGTCGCCGCTCCGGCATCGTGTCCGACGGTCATGTTCTCCACGTTCACCCCCGCGTCACCCACCACGGTTCCGACCAGGCCGATCATCCCGGGGCGGTCGTCGTTTCGCACAACCAGCATGTGGTCACTGGGCGGCACGTCGACAGGATGGTCGTCAATCATCACGATCCGCTGCTCAGCCGACAGGCCGGCGAGAGTGCCCGACAGCGCCAGGCGGTCTGAACGCAGCGTGATCGTGTTGAGGTAGTCGGTAGCGACGACCGAGGAGACCGTGCGAACGTCGAGGCCCCGCTCACGGGCCATCTCGTCTGCGTTCACGTAGGTGACCGCCTCGGCCACCACCCTGTCCAACAGACCCTTCACCACAGCGAGGGTTGCCAGACGATCGTCGACCTCGCCGATCTGACCGCGGAACTCCACGTCGAGGCGGTCGGGCAGACGACCCGACAGTGCCCCGAAGACCTCGCCCAACTTCTCGGCCAGCGGAACGAACGGCCGGATCACCTCCGGGGCGACCCCCACGTCGATGTTCACAGCAAAGGGCACGTACTCGCCGGCGAGTGCCAGCACCACCTGCTCCGCGATCGTGGTACCTGCCTTGTCCTGGGCCTCTGCGGTGCTGGCACCCAGATGGGGTGTAACCACCACCTGTTCCAGGCCGAACAGGGGCGAGTCGGTGGTGGGTTCCTCGGCGAACACGTCGATGGCGGCACCAGCGATGCGCCCGGACCGGATTGCAGCAGCCAGAGCCTCCTCGTCGACGATCCCCCCCCGGGCCACGTTCACGATGCGCTGACCAGGCTTGGAGATCGCCAGCAGGTCGGCACCCACGAGCCCGACCGTGTCAGGGGTCCTCGCCAGGTGGAGGGTCAGGAAGTCGGAGCGTCTGGCCACCTCATCCAGGTCAGCCATCTCGATGTCCAGGTTCCTGATGCTCTCCTCGACCACGAAGGGGTCGTGGGCAAGGATTCGCATTCCGAACGAGGCTGCACGCTCGGCGACCAGCCTCCCGATGCGGCCCAGGCCGATAATGCCGAGGGTCTTGTCGCACAACTCGACGCCCTTCCAGCGGGAACGGTTCCAGACCCCGCCCACCAGGTCGGCGTGTGCCTGCGGTATGCACCGGGCCTGGGCAAGGAGCAGAGCCATCGTGTGCTCCGCTGCCGAAATCGAGTTGGAGAGCGGTGCGTTGACAACCATCACGCCACGCCGGGTGGCCGAACGCACGTCGACATTGTCGAGGCCGATTCCTGCACGACCAACAACTTCAAGGCCCTCGGTGGCCTCGAGCACCTCGGCGGTCACCTGCGTCGCCGACCTGATGATGAGCGCAGACGCACCCTCGAGTGCAGCGGCCAGGTCGGCTCCGTTCAGGCCCACCTGCATGTCGATGTCATGACCGGCACAGCGCAGGAGGTCAAGGCCGGACTCGGCGATCTCCTCGGTTACCAGCACCCTTGCCATGTGTAAAGCGTGCCCCGACCCGACCCGCCCCGCAACCACGGTCCGGCGGTCGTTACACGGCGTTCACGTTCCCGACGGCTCAGACACCGTCCACGTCGAGTGGCGGCAGGTCGTCGGCCGCGTCGAATCCGAAGCGCTGGGCGAAGAACGACAACTCGGCCTCGAGCGCACGCACGATGTTGGGAGCCCTGCGAAAGCCGTGCCCCTCGTCGGGGAACTCCAGGTAGGCGAACGGAACACCCTTCTCGCTCAGGGCGTCGGCCATGCTGCGAGCCTGGTCAGGGGGCACGATCGGATCCTCGGCCCCCTGCAGCAGCAGCATCGGCGTAGCCAACAGGTTGGTGTGGTGGACAGGAGACCTCGCCCGGTACACCACCTCATCGCCGGGCCATGCACCCACCAGGCGATCAAGGTAGCGGGCCTCGAACTTGTGGGTGTCGGCCGCAAGCGCCGCGAGGTCGGCCACCCCGTAGCGGCTGGCTCCGGCGCTGAAGACATCGTGGAACGTGACTGCTGCCAGCACCGTGAAGCCCCCGGCACTGCCACCCTTGATCGCCATGCGCTCCACATCCACATCACCCCGGCCTGCCAGAAAACCGGCAACCGCCACACAGTCCTCCACATCGACGACACCCCACTCCCCCCAGAGCCGGTGCCGGTAGGGGCGGCCGTATCCGGTCGAACCCCGGTAGTCCACGTCGGCCACCACGAAGCCACGGCTGGTCCAGTAGGCGACGGACAGCTGCAACTGGGTCCGCGCTGAACCCGTAGGGCCGCCGTGCGCCAGCACCAGAAGCGGAGGGCGCTCACCGTCAGGCACCCGGTGATCCGGATTGGTCGGTGGATACACGAGGGCGTAGGCATCCTCGCCGTGCGACGTCGGGAAGCAGACGGGCTCAGGTACCGGAAACCACTCCGCGCCCAGGCCCAGGTCCCGACGGCTGCCCAGTTCCCTGACATCCCCCGGACCAATGGCCGCCACCACAGGCTCGCTGGCCCACGAGGCCACGACGGCCACCACGCCGTCGCCATGGGCTGAGACAGCACCGACCGAGGTGGCATCCACTGTCACGTCTGTGACCGTGCCGTCGTCCGCCAGCACCGACAACCGGTCCACACCGTCCACCCGCCGTGCGAACCAGACCTCATCGCCTACGAACGCATACCTGGACAGCCCGAACACCCACTGCGGCGTGCCGACCTCGAACTCTCCCGAGGTCATCTGCTCCAACGACCCGTCGACCCCCAGCCTGTACAGGTGCCACCATCCGTCACGGTCGGTGACGACGTGGAGCACCCCACTGGCGTTCCACCCGGGCTGGAAGAAGGACTCTCCGGACCCGGCCTCTACGACACCACCACCACCGACAGGACATGCACCTGAGATGGCGCCGTCGTCGAAGTCGGCCACCCACAGTTCCGTGTCGTCCCACGGCAGGTTCGGATGGTCCCACTGGACCCAGGCCAACCGTCCACCATCGGGAGAGATGCGCGGCGACGACACGAAGTCGGGGCCCGACACCAGAACCTCCAACCGCAGCGAGCCGTCCAGCGCCACGGCCACCAGGTCGTTGACCGGTTCGCTCCACTGCCCGTGCGACTCCCGGATGCACACGTACCAGCGGCCATCCGCCGTCGGCCGACCATCCGCATACCGGAGCGCCCTCGGCGACTCCGGCTCCGGCGTCAGGGCCGTTGGCGAGCCGCCCTCGTCCAGCCGGTAGAGGCGCTGGTCGGAGTGGTCGCTGTAGACAAGCGTGCCACCGAACGCCCACCAGGCACCGCCGCCGTACTCGTGCACCAGGGTTCGCACGTTCACCTCTGGAGGAACGGCATCCACCCCGTCACACACGACGACGGAGCGACCACCCTCATCGGGACGCGACTCGGACCACCACACCCGGCCACCGTCCACTACCACCTCGGAGGGTGACGCAGCACCGGCCACCAGCAGGCCTGCGGTTATCGGCGACCCCCAGCTTCCGCAGGGCGCCGTGTCCGCTAGTCCCCCCATCCCAGGATCTCGACCACCTGGTCACCGAGGGTCAGCGGGTCGTACGGCTTGACAGTCAACCGCCGGGTGCCGATTGGCGCATCGGGACGCGGCCCCATTCTGGACCACGTCCCCCTCAGTGACGCTGGTGCCATTCGGCCACCAATCCGTTGGCCCTCTGGGGCACCCTCGCCGGACACCCTCTACCGGGTTGCAGGGACCTCACCACGACCCGGCCTGAACAAACCCTAGTGCAGCCCCGGCCACAGGGCCTCTGGCCTCACGGATTGCCTAGCGGTTCAACAGGTCAACCACCCTGGTGAGGCCCTCTTCGAGGTCGGCATCACCGAGGGCGAACGACAGACGGGCATACCCCGGGGTGCCGAACGCCTCGCCGGGGACAATCGCCACCTTGGCCTCGTCCAGGATGATGCCTGCCAACTCGTTGGTTGTCGAAGCGGTCCTTCCGGCGATGTCCCGGCCGAGCAGGGCCGACATGTCCGGGTAGGAGTAGAAGGCACCCTGGGGCTCCAGCAACTCAAGGCCGTCGATCTGGCGAAGCAGCCCCGACATCGCCACCCGCCTCCTGTCAAAAGCCTCGCGCATTGCCACGACATCGGTCAGGTCGCCGGCCACCGCCGCCAGCGCCGCCCTCTGTGACACGTTCGCCACGTTGCTCGTGGCGTGCGACTGCAGGTTCGCCGCAGCCTTCACCAGATCGGCTGGGCCGATCATCCAGCCGACGCGCCAGCCGGTCATGGCATAGGTCTTGGCGACGCCGTTGAGCACCACGCAGGTGTCAGCCAGGTCGGGAACCAGAGCACGGATGGAGTGGTGCTCGTGTCCGTCGTAGGTGAGGTGCTCATAGATCTCATCGGCGACAACCCAGATGCCGTGCTCGTACGCCCACTCCCCGATGGCCCTGATCTCGTCGGCCGGGTATACAGCACCGGAGGGATTGGAAGGTGACACGAAGAACAGCGCCTTGGTGTTCGGGGTGCGGGCCGCCTCCAACTGGTCGACGGTGACCCGAAAGCCCGAGGCCACGTCGGTCTGGAGGACCACGCTCGTTCCACCTGCGAGGGCGATGCACTCCGGATAGGTGGTCCAGTAGGGCGCCGGCAGCAGGACCTCGTCGCCGGGGTTCAAGAGGGCGGCACACGAGTTGTAGACGGCGTGCTTGCCACCGTTGGTCACCAGCACCTGGGAAACCTCAGGACGCCATCCCGAGTCACGCCGGGTCTTTTCGACCAGCGCCGCCTTCAGCTCCGGAAGCCCACCCGCCGCCGAGTACCTGTGGTTGACCGGGTCCTCACAGGCCGCCACGGCCGCGGCAACGATGTGATCCGGTGTGGGAAAGTCGGGCTCGCCGGCACCGAACCCGATGACAGGCTCACCGGCGGCGCGCAGCTCACGGGCCTTGTTGGTCACGGCCATGGTCGCCGACTCGGCGATCGCACCGACACGGGCCGATAGGCGTTGTGTGGTCATTGGGGCTCCCGGGTTGGCTGCTGGCCGCCAGTCTGCCAGCAGCGGTCCACCAATCGCTGCCAAATTCAGCCACAGGCTGTGAAGTAGGGAGCCAGGTACTCGAGGGCCAGGTCACCCTCGGCCTGTTGGGCAAGGCCCTGATAGGCCAGGCATGCCGAAACCTCCAGCTCACCGCGGCCACACCCCAGTTGCCGGGCCCGTTCCTCCAACTCGGATGTACGCATCAACCGGTCGACAGAGGCAAAGGGATGGTCCGGATCCTCTGCCTCGAGGCTGGCGAGGGTCCTGCCGGCGAGGCTGTCGAGGACCTGTTCGGCAACCACACGACCCACCCTGGTCAACTCAGCGCAGGTGGTGGCGTCGACCGGTTCGGTCACCGGACCCCCGCCACACGCGACCAGCGACACCGACCCCAGGGCAACGACCAGCAGCGTGGCAGACAGGCGCATCGACAGCGACGGTAGCGGCAGGGTGCGGCGGGAAACGGTCAGCCGGCACCGACGATCATCGCAACCGCCACGAAGTGGATTGCGACCGCCGCGGTGACGAGCGCATGCCATACCTCGTGGTAGCCGAACACCCTGGGCGACAGATCCGGCCACCTGACACCCAACATGATCGCACCACCGCTGTACAGGAGACCCTCGACGACGATCAGCACAAGTACCGATGTGTCGAGCGCCCGGAACAGGTCGGGTGCCACCATGATCGGCACCCAGCCGAGGGAGAGAAACAGCGTGTTCATGAGGCCGCGCGGAGGGTGGAACGGAAGCATCCGCAGCGTCACACCGATGACGGCACCAATCCAGGTCGCCCACAACAACAGCTGTGCGGATCGCCCCTCGAGGCTCGACACGGCGACCGGCGTGGCACTGGCGGCTATGAGGATGAAGATCGCCGCATGGTCGAACCTGAACAGCATCTCCCACACGGGGATGGGCCAGCGGCGGAGGTGCACCAGGGCACTTGCCACGAACATCAACAGAGCGCCAGCGGCGAACACACCGGCCCCGAGGCGGTCCGCCCCGGAAGGGGTCTGCCATACGAGCGCTACGCCACCGGCCACCGCCAGCGGCACGGCCGCCCGGTGCATGACACCGCGCCAGAGGGGGCGCCCGTGCACCAGGGACCGCCTGACCGACTCGGAGAGGTTGCCGGGAACCTCGTCGTGCGCGTCCACCACGGCGCCGAACCTAGACGCTGGGACGGGTCCTGATGAACCGGATCGGCCGGTCACGCGACCAGGCGCAGCAGGGCCGTGGTGGCCATGGCCGCCAGCACCACGATGACAAACGGTGCCCGCCTCCAGACCGCCGAAGCGCCCACCGCAACCCCGAACAGTCGGGCGTCGATGATCAACGAAGTCCCGTCGGTGACCGACATCATCACCAGCAGGGCCGAGAACAGAGCCGCCGGCAGCAACGACGCAAGGGGCGCAAGGGGCCTGCTGAACCGCTCCCCTGCCGAGAGGCCGACCAGCTTGAACAGGTAGGCGCCGGCCGAGAGCATGAGGATCCCACCCCAGCTCACAGGTCCGCTCCGTTCCCGCTACCCGCCCGTTCCTGCCTGGCTGCCACCCAGAGGCCCGGTCCGACCGCAGCCGCGGCAAGGAGCATTGGCAGGCCAGCGGCCGTCGTCGGCACTGCCACCACGGCGATGGCGGCACCGACCAGTGCTGTGACCCTGCCGGGCCTGGTCCGAAGGTGAGGCGCCAACAAGGCCACGAACGCAGCCGGAAACGCTGCGTCAAGGCCCCAGGCACCGGGGTCATCCAGCACCCCGCCCAGCAGCACACCAAGGGCCGTGCCCGTGTTCCAGAAGATGAACAGCCAGATCCCCGTGAACCAGAAGGCGTCCCTGCCGTGCTCGGCGGTGTTCTGGGCGGCTGCCATAGCCGTCGTCTCGTCGATGAGGAACTGTGCGGCCACCAGCCGGCGCCCCCTTCCTGCAGCCAGCATCGGCGCCATGACCGGCCCGTAGAGGGAGTTGCGCGCAGCCAGCAGCAGGCCGCTGCCCACAGCTGACGCGATGCTCCCGCCACCGGCAACTACCGACACAACAGCGAACTGCGACGCCCCGGTGAAGGTAAGCACCGACAGGGCGGATGCCTGGTACAGCGAAAAGCCCGAGGTGTCTGCAAAGACACCGAAGGTGACTCCTATGAGGCCCGTGGCCGCGGCCAGCACGAAGGCCTGGCGGCGGTGGCCGACCAACCTCACCTCTTCAAGAGGGCGACCAACTGGTCGACCATGTCGTTCAACTCGGCTGCGCAGGCGTGAAAGACATCCTGGTCGCCAGAGGCAGGATCCACGACCTCCTCCCACTCCTCGATTTCGACGGCCGCCAGGTCCATGCCTGCCAGGCGTTCGCCGAGGGAGCCCGCTGTGGGTAGGTGGCGTACCAGCCTCGGAAGGGTCGCCGTACGTGCCGCCACCTCCGGGTGGTGGTGCCTGATCCAGGCGACGTGGCCGGGTTCCATGGCCACAACCAGGTCGGAGTTGGCGTGCTCGTCGCCGAACTGGCGGCTCCTGTGGTCCATGTCGGAGAGGTTGAGGTTGGCGAGGGCCAGACGGGTGCGCTGGCTCATGGGGTGCCCTTCGAGGACCAGGGTGCCGGCGGCTACCGCCGTGTAGCCCGGTGCCCGGTCGGCGAACATGGCGCGCGCCATCACCGACCTGGCGGCGTTGCCCGTGCAGAGGAAGCAGACGACGGGTCTGGGGTCATGCCCGTCGTTCAACGTCCGCTCCCCTGTTCGCTGGAACCCTGCCTGTGGGTGACCGTCACGAACAGGGCCTCAGCCTCGGCGGTTACCTCACCTGCGACAAGACACCTTGCCCTGGCTGAGAGGCGGCGCCCCGACCGCCTCTCCACCCATGCCTCGAGGCGCAGGTCGGCATCTATCGACGTGGGCTTCCGGTAGCGGACCTCGAGGCGCGCCGTCACAGCCGGACCGGCATCGACGAGGCCGGGTGCGCCACTCAGGATGTCGTCGAACAGCCCGGCCAGGAAACCACCGTGGAGGCGTCCCGGTGGGCCCTCGCGGGTCCGGCCCGTGTGGAGTTCCCCTACGACGATCTGCCTTCCGTCCGAATCAGCCTCGCGGGTAACCGTCATGGGTGGTGCCAGGGGGTTGTGGCCTCCGCGGTAGAGGCTGTGCTGGCGGTGTTCGGTCCGTAGGCGGGAGCGGCCGTCGTCGTCGAGGTCCTCATCTGGTACCTCGTACCAGCGCAGCCTCACCGAGTCGCCCAGCCGACTCCTGGCCCCGGCAACCAGTCGGCTGGCCTCCTCCAGCTGTTCGGGGGTGGACTGAAGCAGGTGCAGGTCATCGACGAGGCCGCGGACCTCGTCGGCAAGGTTCTGCAGGGCCCCGCTCTCGTCGCCGCCATCCGGTGGGTTCGAAGTGGGTTGGTCAGCGGTCGACATGACCCCCCTGTCTAGCGGGTCGGCCACCGCTGGCGGTCAGCGACCGGGATCCTCGAATCCCGGTGGATAGTCGATCGAGCTGAACGGATGGTCGTCGATGGAGCGTCGCATCCCGGGAGTCTGGCATCGGACCCCATCCGCTGGCCAGATTGATACCTGACTAATCTTATCGGAATAGTGTTGATTCCCGGAACAACGCTCTGTAGGTTACTCCTCTAATCCCGACCAAACCTATCGGCTTTATCAGGACCAGAGACATGACGACGCCCGACACCACAGTCCAGATACACAGCACACCCCCCCTGTCGCGCTCCCAGGTCCACTCCCTCAACCTGAGATTCGAAGACAGCCATCCGACCCAGATCATCCGCTGGGCGGCCGACCGGTTCGGAAACCACCTGGCACTGACCACATCGTTTTCCGACACCCTCCTCGTGGACCTGGCCCTCAGCATCGACCCCGACATCGAGGTGGTATTCCTCGACACCGGCTTCCACTTCGCCGAGACCCTCGACGTGCTGCGCCGCTCCCAGGTCCGCTACGAAATGAACCTGCGAGTCGAACGACCCGACCCGGCCACCGTCGACCTGTGGGCGAAGGGAAGCGACGCCTGCTGCGCCGCCCGCAAGGTCGCACCCCTCGAACGTGCACTCAACGGAAAGAAGGCGTGGCTCTCAGGCCTGAGGCGAGATGACAGCACCGCCAGGGCGGACACGCCCATCGTGTCGATCGACCGGCGCGGCCTCGTCAAGGTGAGTCCGATCGCCGCCTGGCCCACTCGCGAGGTGGAGGCCTACTCAGAGGCCAGGGGAATCATCTCGAACCCCCTGACCTCAGACGGCTACGAGTCGATCGGATGCTGGCCGTGCACCGAGCGGGCACAACCAGACTCCGACACACGGAGCGGACGCTGGGCAGGCACCCCCCGGACCGAATGCGGGATCCACCTGTGAGCCCCACCGCCTACCCCGTGAACCTGGACCTCGCAGGGCGCCGCGCCCTGGTCGTGGGAGCAGGGCCCGTGGCTGCCCGCAAGGTGGCCGGCCTGCTCGACGCCGGAGCCGACGTAACCGTCGTGGCCCCAACGGCTGTCGACGAGATAGCCGACGACAGTGGGATCCGCTGGCACGAACGCCCCTACCGGCGCGGCGAGGTTGCCTCGTACCGCCTGGCCATAACCGCCACCGGTGACACAGATGTCGACAGCCAGGTGCACCGCGACGCAGAAGCCGCCGGAGTGTGGCTCAACAGCGCCGACGACCCCGAACGCTGCACCTTCACGCTCCCCGCAGTCTCCCGCCACGGCGACCTCCAGGTCACCGTCTCCACCGGGGGCAGCAGTCCCGCCGTGTCCCGGTGGCTGCGGCGCAGCCTCTTCGACGACATCGGCCCCGAACACGCCACCGTTGTGGCCCTCGCCTCCGAGGTCCGCACCGAACTACGCGAGGCGACCGGAACCAGCGAATCCCCCGCCTGGGACAACGTCCTCGACGACGCCATCATCGAAACCGTCCGCCGGGGCGACGTGGAGACTGCAAGGCAGGCCCTCAGACGAGGCCTGGGCCTTACCGGGACCTCGAACCTGGAGCCGACACAATGACAGTCCACCTTGTGGGTGCCGGCCCCGGCGACCCGGACCTCCTGACGCTGCGTGCAACCAGGCTGCTCGACAGCGCCGACATCGTCGTACACGACCGCCTGATCGACCCCGGCGTCCTGGCACTGGTCGCCCCCTGGGCAGAGGTGATCGACGTGGGCAAACGACCCGGGGGGCCAGCCGACGCACAGGAACGCATCCACCGGATACTCGTTGACGCTGCTGCCAGAGCCCACACCGTCGTGCGGCTCAAGGGAGGCGACCCGTTCGTGTTCGGACGCGGCGGCGAGGAGGCCGAGGCCCTACGGGCAGCCGGAATCGACGTCAAGGTCGTACCGGGAATCACCTCGGCCATCTCAGGGCCGGCAGCGGCCGGGATCCCGGTGACGATGCGCGGGCACTCCAGCGGCTTCACCGTCATCACCGCACACCAGGACCCAGCATCCGAACAGTCCATCGACTGGGACGCAGCGGCCCGACTCGGAACAACCCTCGTAGTGCTGATGGGAGCGACACGTACGGCTGTGATTGCAGAGCGTCTGCTGACCGGAGGCCTCCCGTCAGACACCCCCGTCGCCGCCGTGGAATCGGCCACCACCACCCACCAGCGCGTCCACAGGACCAACCTGGCCGGAATGGCCGACCTGACCGTACGACCACCGGCCGTGCTCGTGATCGGAGCCGTAGCCGGCCTCGACGTCACCGACTCCGGAACAGCGGACAGGGGATTTGACGACCTGATCTCCCAACTAGCCACCGAGCACGGAGGAACCCGATGGCCCCGCTGACGATCCCCACCGCTCCGACCAGCCCGGTCACGCCACTCGACCCCGACATCGAAGCCGACATATCCAAGTTCGAGGAGATGCTCGCCGGCTACCAGTCAGGGCGCGTCGACGAGGACGTGTTCCGCGTCTTCCGCCTAAACAACGGCATCTACGGACAGCGCCAGGGCGGCACCAACCAGATGGTGCGCGTCAAGGTTCCCTACGGCTCCATGACCGCCGACCAGCTCGACATGCTGGGCTCACTGGTCGAGGACCACAGCCGCGGCTGGGGCCACATCACCACACGCCAGAACCTCCAATTCCACTTCGTGGAGCTGACCGAGGTCCCCGAGGTGATGAAAAAGCTGGCCTCGGTGGGCCTGACCACACGCGAGGCCTGCGGCGACACCGTCCGCAACGTGCAGGGCTGCCACCTGGCCGGGGCATGCCCCTTCGAGGTGCTTGACATAACCGCCTGGGCCGAAGCCGCCTACAGGCACTTCGTACGCAACCCCATCGCCCAGCGCCTGCCCCGCAAGTTCAAGATCAATTTCTCGGGATGTGCCACCGACTGCGGCCAGGCCATGTTCAACGACTCCGGAATAGTCGCAACCAGCCGGACCTTCGAGGACGGCAGCGTCGAACAGGGCTTTCGCGTCTACATAGCCGGCGGGCTCGGCACCACCCCCTTCCCCGCACTGGCACTGGAAGAGTTCACCACCAGGGAGGACCTGCTCCCCACCATCGAATCCATCCTGCGGGTCTTCGACCAGACCGGCAACCGTGACAACAAGCTGCGGGCCCGCATGAAGTGGGTCGTGGACCAGTTGGGAATCGACGAGGTCCGACGGCGCATCTTCGCCACCCGCAAGCTCCTGCCCGCATCGGCGACATGGCCCGGCGGGATACCGGACGTGGTGAGCGAATGGGGCGACACACCGGCCGGCGTCTCACCCGGTGCCACACCCACCCCTGTTGGCCACGGCGTCCCCGTCAGCATCGGCGCAAGGACCCCCTATGAACGCTGGGCCGAGGCCAACGTGGTCCGGGGAATCGGCAACGGCACCGTATCCGCCTATGCGTGGTGCGCCCTCGGAGACATCACCGGCGACCAGTTCCGGGCCATGGCAGCCGTCATACGGACCCTCGACGTCGACATCCGCGTCACCAACAGGCAGAACTTCATCGTCCGAAACCTCGGCGAACACCAGCTTCCGGGACTGTTCGACATGCTCGAAGCCGCCGACATGGCCAGACCCGGCGCAGAACTCTCGCGCGACGTCGTGGCCTGCCCCGGCGCAGACACCTGCAACCTTGCCGTCACCCAGAGCCGGGGTCTCGCCCAGGCGATCGGCGACGCCCTCGACGAGGCCGGCCTCGCCGAGGTGGGCGGCGTACGCACCAACATCTCCGGCTGCACGAACAGTTGCGGCCAGCACCACACCGCCGACATCGGGTTCTTCGGGGCCGAGCGACGGGCCCACGGAAGAGCGGCGCCCGGCTACCAGATGCTGCTGGGGGGACACGTGGGCGACGAGCAGATCCAGTTCGGGCAGAAAGCCCTGCGGCTGCCGGCCAGGAACGCCCCAGAGGCCGCCGTAAGGGTCATCAGCCGCTTCGTGGACGAACGCACAGCTGGTGAACCGTTCCACGGGTGGCTCGAACGATCCGGCGGAGTGTCAGGGGTGGCAGCCAACCTCAAGGACCTCGACGAGTTCCCCACCCCCGACGAGGAGCCCGGCTACTACGTGGACTTCGACGAGACAGGCCCATACGTGGCCGAGATCGGCGACTCCGAATGCGCCACCTGACCCGGTTCCGGGCCAAACCGACCTGACCGGGATCCCGCCCGTCGCTGCATCGGCCCCCCCGGGCGGGCAGGATCTCAGCCATGAACGTACCCATAGCGCAACTGCTGCTCCAGGAGGATCCACCGGAGTACGGGCGGGCCGAACAGGTATCGCCCCTGGTGCGGCGCATCGTCGCCGACAACCCGTCCCGCTTCACCTACCACGGAACGGGGACCTTCATCGTGGGGCCCGCCGGGACCGGCAACGTCGCGATCATCGATCCGGGGCCCGACGATGAGGCGCACGTGGCAGCGCTTCTGGCAGCAGTCGACGGCCAGACCGTCACCCACATCCTCGTCACCCACACCCACCCCGACCACTCACCTGCCAGCGCAGCCGTCAAGGCCGCAACCGGTGCGACCACCTACGGCTTCGGACCCCACCCCGAGGCGGCCATCAGGGCACACGAGGAGCGGACCAGGCGTGCCATCGAAGCCGGAGAGGACCCGGAACCAGACGACGGCGAGGGCGGTGGCGACACCAACTTCGTACCCGACATCGCCGTAGCCGAAGCCGACATCGTCGCCGGAGACGGCTTCACCTTCGAATGCCTCCACACCCCGGGTCACATCTCCAACCACCTCTGCTTCGCCCTGGCCGAAGAGCAGACCCTCTTCACCGGAGACCACGTCATGGGATGGTCGACGACGGTCATCCCCGCACCCGACGGTGACCTGGCCGACTACATGGACGGCCTGGAACGTCTGGTCGGCCGTTCAGAGACGACCTACCGCCCCACACACGGACCTGCAATCACCGATCCCGTCCCCTTCGTAACAGCCCTACTCGCCCACCGCCGCCACCGCGAAGACCAGATCGTGGCCGCCCTCAAAGACGGACCCGGAACAGTCGCCGCCCTCGTCGCCGACATCTACGCCGATGTCGACGAGAAACTCCACAAGGCGGCGGGAGCATCGGTGTTCGCCCACCTCCTCGCCCTCCACCGCAGGGGAAGGGCCACAGCCGACCCCGGACCCGACCCCGAGGCCGAGTGGTCACTCACCTGAAGGCCACCGGCCAACTCAGGCAGGGGTGAACGCACAGGGAAGGCGCTTGACCCCATTCACGAAGTTGGCCCGCAGACGGTCAGGTGGAGCCGTGGCACGGATGTCCGGCAGCCGTCGGAGCAGCTGACGGTAGAGCACCGAAATCTCCCGTCGGGCAAGGTGGGACCCCATGCAAAAGTGTGGACCCGGCCCCCCGAACCCGACATGGTGGTTGGGATGGCGCCTCACGTCGAACCTGTCGGGGTCCTCGAAGACCGCCTCGTCACGGTTTGCCGAGTTGTACCAGAGCACCACCTTGTCACCGGCCGAGAACTCCCTGTCACCCAGTCGCGCCCCGTCGGTCGTGACCGTCCTACGGAAGTGGATCACCGGGCTCGACATGCGGACGATCTCGTCGACAGCAGTCGGCATGATCCCGTCGATGTCGGACAACCACAGGTCCCGCTGATCCGGATTGGCAGTAAGGAACTCAAGGCCCCAGGTGATGGCATTCCGGGTGGTCTCGTTGCCCGCAACACAGAGCAGAACAAAGAACGAGGCCAACTCGTCGGCTGTCAGGCGCTCACCCTCCACCTCGGCGTTCACGAGGATCGTGGTCAGATCCTCGCCATCGCCGCCGCGGCGGGCCTCGGCCGTCTCGTTCATGATCGCAGCCAGACCCGCCCCGGCCGCCAGGAAGGTCTCCAGGGGGTTGTCGCCCTCTGAGAAGAACTCCGGATCACCCTGGCTGAGAATGATGTTGGAGAGCCTGAACACCTCGTCGTAGCGGCCAGGGTCGATGCCCATCATCTCGCAGATGATCACCAGCGGCAGGCGGGCGGCGATGTCGGTGACGAAGTCACACTCCCCGAGGCTGGCCACCGAGTCGACGACCGCAGCGGCGGTCTCCTCGACATGCTCCTCGAGCCTCTTCGTCATCCTGGGGGTGAAACCCGCAGACACGATCCTGCGCAGGCGACCGTGACGGGGATCGTCCATGCTGATCATGGAACCGAAGAACTCGTTGAACTCCGGTGGCAGGTCCGGAATATTCGTGCCGTGTCCGGAACAGAACAGGTCGGCACGCCGGCTGGCCTCGATCACGTCAGCGTGCCGGGTCACCGCCCAGTAGCCCGGTCCGGCGGGAAGGATCTCAAAGTCGCGCTCCTCAAAGAACCTGATCGGGTCCTCACGACGCAGCGTGGCAAATGCCGCCTCCCGCTCGACCATCGGCAGGGTCCAGAAGCCCTCCACGTCGGAAAGGTCGATGTCCCCGAGCTGCACGGCATCGACCATAGGAGCAGTGGGTGGTCCGTGCCGAACCGTTCCGGGCAGCCTGCTCAGTCCAGGGCCCCGTCCCCCGCCGTCGGGTTCCGTCCCGCCTGCAGGTCCTCGTAGCGGCGCATCGCCTGGGGCAGGGTGACATCGTGGGTGAACACCCAGAACCTGTCAGCCTCCACGGCATCCACCACGGCGTCGGCCACGTTCGAGGCATCGATCCCGTGCGTGGTCAGGTACTCGAGGATCTCAGGACTGGGCACCCCGGCCGGTTCATCACCCGCGACCTCCACCCAGTCGGGCCGGTTCCGCTGCGACGAGAAGATGTTGGTCAGCACCAGTTCCGGGCAGAGACACGAGACACCCACCGGCGTGTCCTCCAGTTCCCGGTAGAGAGCCTCGGACAGGCCCACCACAGCGTGCTTGCTGGCGCAGTACATGCCGAGCCTCACCGTCGTCATGAGGCCGGCCTGTGAGGCCGTGTTGACGATGTGACCCTCACCGGCCTCGACCATCAGAGGCGCGAACGTTGTCACCCCGTACGCCACACCCAGCACGTTGACCCCGATCAACCACTGCCACTCGGACGGTGTCGTCTCGAGCATCGGACCCGACGGCCCGATCCCGGCGTTGTTGCACAACACGTGCACGGCGCCGAAGTTGTCGATAGTCGTATCAGCCAGAGCCTGGACGGCCCCAGGATCGGTTACATCACACAGGACACCCAGCACAGGCGCCCCCGCCAACTCCAGGCGTGTCGCCTGGGAGGCGAGAGCATCCTCCTCTACATCAGCCATCACGACCTTCATGCCCCGGGCAACGAAAGCCTCGGTCATCGCAAGGCCGATTCCACTCGCCGCACCGGTCACCACCGCAACCCGACCCTCGAGTTCCCGCATACCCCTCTTCGCCTTCTTCCTGCCGAGACGCCGACCAGACGGCCGCGTCAACCCGGGCAACCGTCTACCACACCCGCTGGCAGCGCCATCGATCGGACGGACTAACTTCACCCCATGCCGGGGCCCCTCGAAGGAATACGAATCCTCGACCTGTCCGTCGCCCTGACCGGCCCGCTTGCAGCCGGAATGCTCGTAGACCAGGGCGCCACCTGCGTGAAGGTGGAACAGGCGCCAACAGGTGACCTCGTCAGGTGGATAGGCACCTCTGTCAACGGCATCTCCGCAATGTTCCAGGTGGCGAACCGGGGGAAACGGTCAATCGTTCTCGACATCCGCAGCGAGCAGGGCATGGCAATCCTCCTGGATCTGGTGGCGGACGCCGACGTACTGGTACAGAACTTCCGACCCGGGGTGGCCGAGCGGCTCGGAGTCGCCTACAACGACATGGCGGCGCTCAAGCCGGACCTGATCTACGTAGACCTGACCGGATACGGACCCACCGGCCCCTACAGCCACAGGCGCGTCTACGACACGGCAATCCAGGCACAGTCAGGACTGGCCGACAACCAGACGGGCCTCTACGACAACCGACCCAGCCAACTGAGACAGCTGGCGGCCGACAAGATCACCGCCTACACGGCATCCCAGGCGATTACGGCCGCCCTGTTCTCACGCCAGATGGGCAGGGGTGGCCAACACATACAGCTCTCGATGCTGGACGCATGCATTGCCTTCCTGTTCGTTGACGGCGCCGACCACGAGGTGATACTCGACGGCGACCACTCAGGTCCGCAGGCGGCGGCATCCCAGGTCACCCCCTATGCCCTCGCAGACGGCTTCATCTCCATCGCAGCACCCGATGACACGGGCTTCCACGGGCTGGCCACCGCCTTCGGCGTCGACAGCTCCGACCCCGACCTCGCCCACGCCCCCGACCGCTCACGCAACCGGGAGAAGTTCCACAGGGTGCTCGTGGAGATCAGGGACAAGGCAGCGACCTTCACGGTCTCTGAGGCCGAGGAACTGCTCGAAGCCCACAACGTTCCCTTTGGGACCATCCGACGAGTGGACGAGGTGGTGGCCGACCCACAGGTCGTCACCAACAGGCTCTTTTGCGAACATGACCACCCTGCAGCGGGAAGGGTGCGCCAACACCGCCCGCCTGCACAGTTCCTCGGCACACCGACCCAGATGACCCAGCCGTCGGCTCCGACCCTCGGCCAGCACACCGACCAGGTGGTCGCCGAAACCGGACGTGGCGACGCGATCGCCCACCTCAGAGAAGCGGGGATCATCGCATGACCGAACAAGTTGACAGCCGTCGCTACGAAGCCTGGGCACGCCACCACGACGAGCACGGTGCAACCGAGTTGATCCCGGCGGCAACCGTCGTCGTCATTCGAGACGCTGCCGACGGCATCGAGGTGCTGATGCTGCGACGCAACTCGAAGATCGCATTCGGTGGAATGTGGGTATTCCCCGGCGGCCGTATCGACGACGCCGACACCATCCCCGGGACTGACGGCAAGCCGGACGAGCTTGCCACCGCTGCCGCAGCGGCGGTCAGGGAAGCCGCGGAGGAGGCAGACCTGACCGTCGATGCAGGCTCGCTCGTCTGGTTCTCCTACTGGGTTCCCCCACCGATAACCCCCAGGCGCTTCTCGACCTTCTTCTTTGCAACCCGTGTGGCCTCCGGCGAGGCCGGTGAGGTCTCGATCGACGACGGTGAGATCACCGAGCACGCCTGGATATCACCCACCGCCGCCATGGGTCTTCGCGACCTGGGAGAGATCGAGTTGGCGCCACCCACCTGGATGACGCTCAACATGCTCACAGCCTGGAACTCGACCGAAGCCGCCCTGGAGGCACTCGATGAGATGGCACCGCTCTTCTACGAAACCCACATGGCCCGAACCGATGACGGCGTGGTCGCCATGTGGTCGGGCGACGCCGGATACGAGACCGAGGACCCTTCCGTCCAGGGAGCCCGCCACCGCCTGACCATGAGCGCCGGCGGCTACCGGCTGGAGAGGTCAGAGAGGTGATCGGGCCACCGACCCGCTCCCACCTCCTACCATCAGCCCGGTGAACAAACAGTTGGCAGCCCCATCTGGTCTGAGCCCCGCCGAGGTGGCCGAACGAGTAGCCGACGGCCGGGTCAACGATGTACCCGATGCACCCGTCCGCACAACCCGCGAGATCCTCAGGGCCAACGTCCTCACACCCGTCAACGCCATCATGGGAACACTGCTTGCCCTCATTCTGGTCGCCGGTTTCCCAGGTGATGCCCTCTTTGCAGGCGTAATCGTCTCCAACAGCGTCATCGGAGTTCTCCAGGAGCTGAAGGCCCGCCGCACCCTCACCGAGCTGGCCCTCCTGTCTGCCCCCAGGGCACGCGTCGTACGTGACGGAACACCACAGGAGGTGACGGTCTCCCAGGTGGTCGCCGACGACGTCATGGAGCTGACACCCGGCGACCAGGTGGTGGTCGACGGTGACGTGCTCTCAGGTGTGGGCCTCGAAATCGATGAGTCCCTCCTGACCGGTGAGGCCGACCCGGTCGACAAGGCGGAGGGCGACCCGGTGCTCTCGGGCAGCTTCGTCTCGGCCGGCTCGGGCCACTACGTGGCAACCAGGATCGGAGCCGACTCCTACGCCGCATCGCTGGCCGAGGAGGCCCGCAGGTTCAAGCTCGCCGACAGCGAACTTCGCTCCGGGGTGAACACGATTCTGCGCTGGCTGACAGCCATCATCCCGCCGGCCGCCGGCCTCCTGCTGCTCCGACTTCTCGTCACCGAAGACCTCTGGGAGGAGGCCCTGAGGGGAACCGTCGCAGCCGCCGTTGCAATGGTCCCCGACGGTCTCGTCCTGCTCACCAGCCTCTCGTTCATTGTCGGTGTGGTCGCCCTGGCAAGGCGCAACGCCCTCGCCAAGGAGCTCTCCTCGGTTGAACTCCTGGCCCGGGTGGACACCCTGTGCCTCGACAAGACCGGAACCATCACGACCGGCGAGATCTCCTTCGGCCGGGTCGAGGTCATCGGCTCCACCTCCAAGGTCGACGCCACCGCAGCACTCGGCGCCATGGCCGCAGCCGACCCCTCACCCAACGCCACCCTGTCAGCCGTTGCGGCAGCGTGCCCGGACCCCGGCTGGACCACCACATCGGCAACCCCCTTCTCGTCGGCGCACAAGTGGGCAGCAGCCGAGTTCGCCGGCCACGGCGTCTACCACCTGGGCGCTCCCGAGGTGCTGCTGCCGGAGGGCGAGTGGGCCACAGCCAGGGCACGCGTGGTCGAACACGCTGACACGGGCTACCGGATCCTCGTCCTTACACGGGCATCGATCCCCGCCGAGGATGCCGACTCACTGCCAAGGGCCCGGGCACCTCTCTGCCTGGTTCTCCTCGAAGACACCGTCAAGGAGGATGCGCCCGAGATCCTCGAATACTTCATCCAACAGGGGGTCGACCTCAAGGTGATCTCGGGAGACCATCCGTCCACGGTCGCAGCGGTGGCCCGCCGGGCCGGCATTCCCGACGTCGACACCGGCTTTGACGGCCGCGACCTTCCCAGCGACCCCGACGAACTGGCCGACCTGCTCGCCGGCGAATCCGTGTTCGGGCGGGTGACTCCACACCAGAAGCGGGCGATGATCGCCGCTCTCCAGTCACGCGGCCACACCGTGGCAATGACCGGCGACGGCGTCAACGACGTCCTCGCCCTGAAAGATGCCGACATGGGGATCGCCATGGGTTCAGGAAGCTCCGCAACCCGCGCCGTGGCCCAACTTGTGCTGCTCGACGACCGCTTCTCCACGCTCCCACGAGTTCTGGCCGAAGGCAGACGTGTCATCAACAACATCGAGCGGGTAGCCAACCTGTTCATCTCCAAGGCCACCTACGCGGTGCTGTTGACCGCCCTCGTCGCCATCATCGGTTCCCCGTTCCCGTTCCTACCCAAGCAGCTGACCCTCATCGGAACGGTCTCGATCGGGGTACCTGGCTTCTTCCTTGCCCTGGCACCCGACACCTCTCTGGTCGACACCGGCTTCCTCAAGCGGGTACTCAGGTACTCCCTGCCGGCCGGCGTGGCTGCAGCAATCTCCACCTTCGCCTGCTACGAGATCGTCAGGCGGGGTGATTCCACCCTGGGCGAGGCCCGCACCGCGGCCACGATGGCCCTGCTCGTCGTCGGACTCGTGATCCTCGTGTCGATCAGCCGACCGCTGCGCACATGGAAGCTGGGGCTGGCCGCCGCCATGGCCGCCTCCTACGCCGGGGTACTGGTGCTTCCGGCCGGTCGCGACTACTTCGAACTCGTGACACCGCGGTCATCCACATGGGCAGTGGTCGCCATCTGCTCCATGATCGGCGGACTGCTCGTAGCGGTCGGCCCCCGCCTGATGGAAGGCCGCGAGTAGTAGCGTTCGACTGCAACTTCCGATCAGCTTGGTCGAACAACTGTCCTCTGACCGGCGCCAACCATGGCGCAAGGGGTGAGAACCAATGGCCGATGAAAGCAACGGGCTCTTCGCAACAGCTCTCGCCCAGTTCAACCGTGGCGCCGACCTGATCGAACTACCTGACAGCATCCGCTCGATCCTCTCCCAGCCCAAGAACGAGATCATCGTGAACTTCCCGGTGCTCATGAACACCGGTGGATACCAGGTCTTTCGCGGCTACCGCATTCAACACAGCAACATCATGGGCCCCTACAAGGGAGGGGTCAGGTTCCACCACGCAGTAAACCTCGACGAGGTCAAGGCCCTCGCCTCCTGGATGACCTGGAAGTCGGCGCTCTGCAAGATCCCGTTCGGCGGCGCCAAGGGCGGCATTGCCTTCAACCCGAGAGACGTCGAACACGAGGAGTTGGAACGGGTCGTCCGCAGGTTCACACACGCCCTAGGTGCCAACATCGGCCCCGACCACGACATCCCGGCACCCGACCTGGGCAGCAACCCACAGGCAATGGTCTGGATGATGGACACCTACGCAAACTCCACAGGTGTCACCGAACGCCAGAACGTGAAGCGCATCGTCACCGGCAAGACCCTAGAGACCGGCGGAAGCCCCGGACGCGACAAGGCCACCGGCCAGGGGGTCATATTCTGCCTCCAGCACTGGGCCGATGAGACGGGCTTTGACCTGAGCAGCGGCAGAGCCGTCATCCAGGGCTGGGGAAACGTGGGTGGAGCCACCGGCCGCATCCTGCAGGTCCACGGCGCACGTGTGGTGGCCGCATCAGACCACCTCGGGGCCATCGCCGACGAGGACGGCATCGACGCCTTCGACCTGACCGACTGGGTAGGCGAACACGGCACGGTCACCGGCTTCCCCAATGCCGACTGGATCGAGCCCGCGGACCTGTGGGGAGTAGACGCCGACATGGTGATACCGGCGGCACTCGAGAACCAGATTACGGCTGACAACGCAGGACAGATCAGGGCACGGGTTGTCGTCGAGGCTGCCAACGGCCCTACAACGCTCGAGGCCGAGGCCATCCTTGCCGACCGGGGGATCGATGTGCTTCCCGACATCCTCGTCAACGCCGGCGGTGTGATCGTCTCCTACTTCGAATGGCTGCAGAACCGGTCGGCACAGACGTGGAACCTCGACGACGTGGACCACAAGTTGCGCGACATCCTCTGGGAGGCCTCGGACTCCATCTGCGAGATACGCGAAGAACTCGATATCGCCTCGCGTCGCGACGCCGCCTACGCGGTCGCGTTACGGCACCTCAAGGTCGTCTACGAACAGCGTGGGATATTCCCGTAGGGAGGTCCCGTTCGGGTTGGGGTCAGCCGGCCTCGGCCAGTGCCGCTGCGGCCCGCCTTGCCGCCACCTGACGGCGCCCGATGATGGGCGTGGTCGGAGCAAAGCCGGCGGTTGCCCGCTCAGACTCGGACTCTGCACCCCAGAAGCCAAGTTCACGGTTGTCGCGTGCGTAGGCCCTGCACTCGACCGTCGACGCACAGGCCTCACAGAGTCCCCTCGCCTTCGATTCGCGGCGGACCCTGGCCTCTGGCCGCTCTGCGAACGGGGCGAAGAAGAGATCGCTCCTACCCGCACAGAGTCCGTCGGTCATCCAGGCCTGTGTCTGCCAGTCGACGTACGTGTTCGCCGCTGCTATTGACATGGTCTCCCCTTCTTTTCTTTCGATTCCCGGGCTGTTCCCCACAGCCCCTCCAGACCGGTGATAGTACGAAACCGGTCGATGGCTGAACAGGGCCCGGTAATGATTGTTACAGAACCTCTCTATCTCCACGAGAGATAGATCCAAGCATCAGGCATTCCCAGCCACGATGACTACCCGGTAGCAACATGCAAGGATGTGGTAGCCCACCCCCCGGTAATGGCATGCTCACACCCGTGAAGCAGCCCACAGGACCATTCTTTGACGACCTGACGGTCGGCCAGGTACTCGACCCGGCACCCGCCATGACAATCGGGCCCGGCGAGGCCGCCACATACCAGGCCATCTGCGGAGACCCACTCGCCACCTGCCTCAGCAGCACCACGGCCGAGGCAGTCACCGGAAACCCGACCATGCTCGTGAACCCCGCCCTCGTGATGCACACCTCCATCGGGCAGAGCACAGTCGCCACCCGGGCGGTCATCGCCAACCTCTTCTACCGGGACGTGGCGCTACAAGGAGCGGTACGCCACGGCGCAACCCTCGAGACAACCGTCCGGATCCTCGGCCTGCGGCAACTGACCCACCGACCCGACAGGCCCGCCAGAGGACTCGCACTGCTCGGAATAAGAACCACCTCCCTCGGCAACGGCGAACCCGTAGTGGAATACGAACGCTGCGCCATGCTCCACATGCGCCACCCCGAGGCTGAAACAGGACACAACGACGACCTCGGCGAAGTGAGCCACGAGATCAACCTGGCCGACTGGACCAACCACGCCCCCGCCGGCTGGGACCCGTCACCGCTGACACACGACAACCGGTGGGAAATCGGAACGACACGCACCGACCCGCTACGGGACACGATCACCTCAGCACCCGAACTTGCCCGCCTCACCCAGAACCTGGCGCCTGTCCACCGCGACCCGGCTGCCGGAGGCGGCCAACGCCTCGTCTACGGAGGTCACACCATCGGCCTGGCCCAGGCATCCCTGAACCGCGTCATGCCGGCAAACGCAACCACCCTCGGATGGCAGGCCTGCAACCACACCGGACCCGTTCACGAAGGCGACGTTCTCAGCTTCAACCACACCCTCATCGACGAACAGCCTGCGGGCGCCGGCAACATGAGGGCCGTCAGGGTCACGGCAGAGGCCGACCGCAACGGCACCGCCGTACCAGTACTGGACTGGCACCTCGTTGTCTGGGGGGCCTGAACACCCCACCGCCCCGTCAGGGGCCGGCCACCACACCCCTGTCGAACAACTCACCCACCTCAGCCGACGAGAGACCCAGGTCGTCGCTCAGCACCTGCTCAGTGTGCTCCCCCAGCATGGGCGCCGTAGCCGCCCCCCGCTCAACAACACCCGGGCCGCCGAAAGCCAACGGCGAACCCGGAACAAGGTGGACCCCAACCCCGGGCTGATCCAACTCCACGAACAGCGGATTCGCCGTCGAACAACGCCCGTCCTCGTCGAGCATCTCCAGGAAGGTCCTGTAAGGACCCCAGCAGACACCGTGACCGTCCAGAACGGACGCAACCTCGCGAAGGCTCCGCCCGGCGAACCACGGAGAGAACAGGCCACCCAACTCGCCACGGGCGACGAACCGGTCGCCCTCGTCGGCAAAGTCCAGGCCCATGACATCAGCCAGAGCCGCCACCTCATCCGTTGTACCGGTAGCCGCCAACAGGCCCCTCCACTGCTTGGGGCTGATGGCCACGACCATCACACGCCGGCCATCAGCCGTCTCAAAGTCGCTTCCGTAGGCGCCATAGAGGTCGTTGCCGATGCGCTCCCTCTGGGTTCGCCCCACCTGGGCCTCAGCCAGGTTCCCGAGCGCACCCACGGCCGCCAACGCCACATCAGCCAGGGCCAACGACACCTGCTGGCCCTCACCGGTAATCGACCTGTGACGATCCGCAGCCAACAGGCCCACGGCAGCCATCTGGCCACACACCAGGTCCCAGGCGGGAACCACGTTGTTGACAGGCCTCGGGTCATCAGGGTGGCCCGTCACCGCCGGATACCCCACCGCGCAGTTGACCGTGTAGTCCACCGCCGTGGTTCCGTCGTGACTTCCCGTGATGGACACCATCACAAGATCGTCGACACCCTCACTCAGACGCTCCCACGACAGCCACCCGACAGCCGGAAAGTTCGTGAGAAAGTTCCCCGCCCCCGCAATCAACCCACCCAGGAGCTCCTGCACCCTGCCATCGGACAGGTCCACCGCCATCGACCTCTTACCCCGGTTCAGGCCGTTCCAGTAGAGGCTGACACCGTCATCGGTCAAGGGCCACCGCTTGTGGTCGATCCCCCCGCCAATCCGATCGAAACGGACCACGTCGGCACCCAGCTGCGCCAGTGCCATGCCACCCGACGGCGCCGCAACGAAGGCCGACCCCTCGACAACCGACAGCCCCTCAAGTGGTCGAACCGGGCTGCCCGCACCGCCTGCGCCGGTCAAGGTGCCACCCGGTCAGACCCTCAGGACCACGACAGGATGTCGGCCAACACCTCGTCGGCATGCTCATCAAGGGTCTGCGACGAGTTGAGGTCGTAGGCAGCCGCAATCGTGCCGTCGGGAGCGATCAGGTACGAATAGCGGTACGGAAACGCAGCAATGGGACCATCGTCCGGGCGAACCGCCTCATAGGCCGCACCCATCACCCTGTCGGGATCCGACAACAACGAATACGGAAAGCCCTGTGCGTCGGCAAAGGCCTTCTGCTCCTCGACCGTGTCAAAACTCGCACCCACAACCACGGCACCAGCCTCTGAAAATGATGAGATTCGATCACGGAATCCCTGTCCCTGAACCGTTCAACCAGGTGTCGAGGCCTTCGGATACCACCACAGGGCCACCCACGAACCAGCCAGGTCGTCGGAACTCACCCTGATTCCGTTCTGGTCAGGCGCCGAGAACGCCGGTGCAACCGTTCCTACCTCGAGCATTCAAAACCCCTTCCCAGACCTGATCCGGATGTCGTGCGTCGACCATAGCCGTGAGGACACCGGCCAATGGGGCTCCTGACACGGTGCTGGCTAGGCTCCGGCCCCATCAGGTAATCCTCAAGACACCTCCAGGGAGCCAACAATGCCCGAAGCCGTAATCGTCGCAACCGCCCGCACCCCCATCGGACGCGCCAACAAGGGCAGCCTCGTCGACGCCCGACCCGACGACATGTCCGCCTTCATCATCAACGACGTCCTCGGCAAGGTTCCCGACCTGCCCCGCGACGAAGTCGAGGACGTGATCTGGGGAACCGGCCAGCCCGGCGGCGAACAGGGCTACAACGTCGCCCGCGTCGCATCCGTCCTCGCCGGCCTCGACTCACCCGGAGTAACCGTCAACCGGTACTGCTCATCGTCACTCCAGACAATCCGGATGGCAGCCCACACGATCATGGCCGGAATGGGCGAGGTCTTCGTCTCAGGAGGGGTCGAGTGCGTAAGCCGCTACCAGTACGGCGCAGCCGACAACGGCCCACACAACCCCCTCTTCGCAGACGCCGAAGCCCGCACCGCCAGCCGCACCACAGGCGGGGCAGAAACCTGGACCCCACCCGAGGGCCTGCCCGACATCTACATGGCAATGGGCCAGACAGCAGAGAACGTGGCGTCCTACAAGGGCGTGTCACGCCAGGCCCAGGACGAATGGGGCGTCCGGTCCCAGAACCGCGCCGAGGCCGCCCGCGACCGTGGCTTCTTCGAACGCGAGATCACCCCCTACACCCTCCCCGACGGCACCATCGTCAGCACCGACGACGGCATCCGGGCCGGAACCACCTACGAAAAGGTCTCCCAACTCAACCCCGTGTTTCGCCCCGACGGAACCGTCACCGCCGGCAACGCCTGCCCACTCAACGACGGTGCAGCAGCAGTAGTCGTCATGAGCGCAACCCGGGCAGCCGAACTGGGCATCACCCCGATCGCCAAGATCATCTCCTCAGGCGTGTCAGCACTCAGCCCCGAGATCATGGGCCTCGGCCCAGCCGACGCAATCCGAATCGCACTCGGCCGCGTCAACATGACCATCGACGACATCGACCTCGTCGAAATCAACGAAGCGTTCGCCGCCCAGGTCCTCCCATCAGCAGACGAACTCGGCATCGACCACGACAAACTGAACGTGAACGGCGGCGCAATAGCCCTCGGCCACCCCTTCGGAATGACCGGATCACGCATCATGGCAACACTCCTCAACGGACTCGAAGACTCCGACAAGGAGTTCGGGCTGGAATCGATGTGCGTGGGCGGCGGCCAGGGAATGGCGATGATCGTCCAGCGCCTTAGCTGAGGGTTCTCCTCCTCTCTGCTACCCGGGGGGACGGCCAGCGCACGTCCGCTCCTCCTCAGAAGCAAAAGTCGTGAGCGGGGTTGGTCAGCCCTGGCCTCCTGAGGCCTCCTGCACCGAAACCCTGCCGGCACTGATCCACGGCATCATCTCCCGCAGACGCGAACCCACCTTCTCGACACGGTGCGCATGGCCGGCATCCTCGAGACGCCTGAAATTCTCACGACCGGAACGGCTCTCAGCAACCCACTCCTCAGCAAACTGGCCCGACTGGATCTCGCCCAGGATGGTCTTCATGGTCTCACGGACATGGTCGTCGATGACCCTCGGACCACGTGTCAGGTCACCGTACTCAGCGGTATCCGACACTGAATAGCGCATTCCGGCGATCCCCTGCTCGTACATGAGGTCCACGATCAACTTCACCTCGTGCAGGCACTCGAAATAGCAGATCTCAGGCTGGTAACCGGCATCCACCAGGGTGTCGAAGGCGCTGCGGACCAGCTCGGTGAGGCCACCGCACAACACGACCTGCTCACCGAACAGGTCGGTCTCGCACTCCTCTGTGAACGTGGTCTCGATGACACCCGCACGGGCACCGCCCAGGCCATCGGCGTAGGCGAGCGCAAGGTCGCGGGCGCCACCTGACGGATCCTGCTCGACAGCGATGAGGCACGGAACGCCCCCGCCCTCAACGTAGGTGCGTCGCACCAGGTGACCCGGGCCCTTCGGGGCGACCATGATCACGTCCACGTCGTCGGGAGGGTTGATCAGGTCGAAGCGGATGTTGAAGCCGTGGGCGAAGGCAATGGCATCGCCGGCACTCAGGTGGGGGGCGATGTGCTCCTCGTAGACGGCCGCCTGCTCGGTGTCAGGCAGGAGGATCATGATCACGTCAGCCCATGAAGACGCATCAGCCAGCGACCGGACGGTCAGGCCGGCCTCAGCGGCCTTGGCAGCAGACGAAGAGCCGTCGCGCAGACCGACGCAGACATCGATGCCCGACTCCTTCAGGTTCAGTGCGTGGGCATGGCCCTGAGAGCCGTAACCCAGCACCGCCACCTTCCGGTCGGCGATAGCCGCCCGGTTCACGTCGTTCTCATAGAAGATGTTTGCCACGGGGATGTCTCCTGGTCTTGTCGTATAGCGAATAGTGATTGGGAAAGAGAAGGCGCTCAGTCGTCCTCGTCGAGGTTCGCCAGGGCAACCCTGCCGGTGCGCTGCAGTTCGATGATGCCGAAATGGCCCAGCAGTTCCTCGAACTCGTCGATCCGGCCAGGCGGTCCGACCAGCGAGAGCATCATTGCGTCGGCACCGACCGACAGGACCTTGCCGCCGGCCCGGTCCAGGTGCTCGACCAACTCGTCACGGCGATCCGGCCCCGCTGCGACCGTCACGATCATCAACTCCCGCTCAACGGCATGGCCGGGGTGCAGTTCACGGATGTTGACCACATTGATCAACTTGTCGAGTTGCTTGATTATCTGCTCCAACGGAGCCGACTCCAGGTCGACCACCACCGTCACCCTGGAGAAACGTTCATCGTCGGTCGGCGCAACGGCCAACGACTCGATGTTGAAGCCGCGGCGTGAGAACAGGGCAGCCAGACGTGCCAACACACCCGACTTGTTCTCAACTGTCACCACAAGCGTGTGGTACCGGTAGTCGGGGACGTGGTGCCTCACAGGCCCGCTCGAACCCTGCTGTTCGTTCATCGCCGCTGGTCCTGTTGGGAGGGCGGTACGACCAGTTCGGAGTTGGAGGCACCAGCCGGAACCATCGGGTAGACGTTCTCGGTGGCGGTCACCCTGAAGTCGATGACGACCGGGCGGTCGTCCACCTCGTTGGCCTTTGCGATCGCCGCATCGACCTCCTCGGGACTGTCGACCCTCATCGCCACGCATCCCATGGACTCGGCCCATCCCTTGTAGTCGGGTACGTCCTTTGAGAGGAAGACCTCGGAGTAGCGCTCGTCGTAGAACATCTCCTGCCACTGGCGGACCATGCCCAGATAGGAGTTGTTGAGCAGCGCCACCTTGATCGGGATCTTCTCGACGGTTGCCGTGACAAGTTCCTGGGCGGTCATCTGGAAGCAGCCGTCACCGTCGACCGCCCAGACCATCTTGTCGGGGCAACCCGCCTTGGCGCCGATCGCAGCCGGAATCGAGAACCCCATGGTTCCCAGACCCCCGGAGTTGATCCAGGTGTAGGGGTGCTCGAATGACCAATACTGGCTGGCCCACATCTGGTGCTGACCAACACCTGAGGCCACAATCGTGTCATCAGGCGTGGCGTCGCGGAGTCGTTCAATGACCATCTGAGGCTTCAGCTCATCACCTGCCCCCGCCTGTTCGTAGGACAGCGGGAAGCGCTCCTGCCAGCCGCTCACACGCGACCGCCAGGCGTCCCGGTCGGCCCCACCGACACCGCCTGAGGTCAGGTCTGAGACCAGCGCCTCTATGGCGACACGGCAGTCGCCCAGAATCGCCACGTCGGGACGTCGGACCTTTCCCAGCTCGGCTGCATCGATGTCGACATGGATGATCCTGGCTCCCTGCGCAAAACCGTCGAGGCGACCCGTGACCCGGTCGTCGAAACGGGCACCCAGGGCAATCAGCAGGTCCGACTCCTGCATAGCCGTCACTGCGGTGAAGTTGCCGTGCATGCCGGGCATCCCGAGGCAGAGGTCATGGCTGTCGGGGAAGGCGCCCCTCGCCATGAGGGTCGTAACAACGTGGATGCCGGTCAACTCGGCGAGCTCCCTGAGGGCCTCGGCTGCACGGGCCTTGAGGATTCCGCCACCCACGTACAGCACCGGCCGCTCAGCGGCACGAATCAGATCGGCAGCTTCGGCGACAGCAGCCGAATCGACTTCGGTCCTCGGGTTGTACCCCGGCAGGTCCATCTCGACATCGTCGGTCCACTCGAGGGCGGACCTGGGATTGTCGGGATCGACGATGTCCTTGGGAATGTCGACCAGTACCGGCCCGGGACGCCCCGTGGTGGCGATGTGGAAGGCCTCCTTGATGGTCCTGGGGATGTCCTGGGCCTTCGAGACGAGGAAGTTGTGCTTGGTGACCGACTGGGTGATACCGGTGGTGTCGCACTCCTGGAACGCATCGGTTCCGATGGCGGCATATGGGACCTGACCGGTAACGACGACCATCGGCACCGAATCGAGGTGGGCATCGCACAACGGGGTGACGATGTTGGTGGCACCCGGGCCGCTGGTGACCATCGCCACACCGGGACGACCGGTGGCATGTGCGTAGCCCTCGGCCATGTGCCCTGCACCCTGTTCGTGCCTGACCAGAACGTGACGGATCGACGAGTCGATGATGGGGTCGTAGACCGGAAGGATGGCGCCACCGGGCAGGCCGAACATCACATCGACACCCTCGAGCTCGAGCGCTCGGATAAGTGCCTGTCCGCCATCCATCTTCATCTGGGGGTCTCGCTTGTCAGTGGTCGGTCAAATGTCATGTCAGGCCTGGGTGACTGCACCCTTTTCGGCCCCCTGGGCCAGGGCCGCGTACTTGGCGAGGAAGCCGGATTCGTAACGCGGCTGATACAGCTTGAGGTTGGCCCGGCGCTCCTCGAGCACGGCCTCGTCGACCATCAGGTCGATGGTGTGGGCCCTTACATCGATGATGATTCGGTCGCCCTCCTCGATGAGGGCGATCGGGCCACCGTCTACGGCCTCGGGAGCCACGTGGCCTACACAGAACCCGTGAGTGCCTCCCGAGAAACGGCCATCGGTGATCAGCGCAGCATCGCCACCCCGACCGGCGCCCTTCATGGCACCGGTAATTGCGAGCATCTCCCTCATGCCCGGGCCGCCCTTGGGGCCCTCGTAGCGGATGATCACGATGTCGCCGGCCTCGATGCGACCGGCCATGACCGCATCCATGGCATCGTCCTCGCCGTCGAACACACGTGCCCGGCCATCGAAGAAGTCGACGTCGAGGCCTGCGACCTTGACCACCGCACCATCCGGGGCGAGGGACCCCTCAAGGACGGCTATCCCGCCGATGTCGTGGATGGGGTTGTCAAAGGTGTGGATGACCTCACCGTCGGGGGCGGGCACGTCGAGCATCGCCAGGTTCTCGGCGACGGTCCTGCCGGTGACGGTGATCTCGTCACCATGGAACAGGCCCTCGTCGAGCAGCATCTGCATGACCACGGGAACTCCACCGATCTTGTCGATGTCGATCATGTGGTATGCGCCGTGAGGCTTGGTGTCAGCCAGGTGCGGCACCCGGGCTGCGACCTTGTTGAAGTCGTCCAGCTCCAACTCGACTCCGGCCTCGAAGGCGATCGCCAACAGGTGGAGAACAGCGTTGGTGGAACCACCCAGAGCCATCACCAGTGCAATTGCATTCTCGAAGGCGGCCTTGGAGAGGATGTGACGGGGTCGGATGTCAGCGGCCAGCAACTGCATGACCGCTGTGCCGCTGGCGTAGGCGACGTCGCTGCGACGCTTGTCTATCGCCGAGGCCGAGGCCGATCCCGGAAGGGACATTCCCAGCCCCTCTGCCACCGACGCCATGGTGTTGGCTGTGAACATGCCGGCGCACGACCCCACAGTCGGACATGCGCTGCGCTCGATCTCCAACAACTCGGCATCGTCGATATCGCCCACGGCGTGTGCACCGACAGCCTCGAACACGCTCACGATGTCAAGCGACCGGCCCCTGTGCTCGCCCGGCATGATCGAACCGCCGTAGACGAACACCGACGGGAGGTTGATGCGCGCCGCCGCCATGAGCATCCCGGGGAGCGACTTGTCGCAACCGGCGAAGCTGACGAAGGCGTCAAAGCGCTCGGCGTGCATCACCGCCTCGACCGAGTCGGCGATTATCTCCCGGCTCACCAGGCTTGCCCTCATGCCCTCGTGTCCCATGGCGATGCCGTCGCTGACTGCGATGGTGTTGAACTCGATCGGGTAGCCGCCGGCATCGGTGACACCCACCTTGGCACGGCCGGCCAGATCGCTGAGGGGCATGTTGCACGGCGTCACCTCGTTCCACGACGAGGCCACACCGACCTGGGCCTTGGAGAAGTCGTCGTCGTCCATGCCGATGGCACGCAGCATCGCCCGGGCGGGGGCACGGGCCGCCCCCTCGGTCACGTCACGGCTCCTGGGCCGGTTTATCTGGGATGAATCTGTGATATCGCTGGAAGTCATGTCCTGCAGGCTAGAGGCCGAAGGGCCCGGCCACCCAGTGGGAATGCCCTGAATGAACCGGGCCTGAGCAGATCCGGTCTCATAGCCTCACCGGATGGCCGGCCAGGCAGACACCAACCGGGAGATCCTTCGCCTCGCCGTGCCCGCCCTGGGGGCCCTCGTGGCCGAACCGCTCTACGTCCTGGCCGACACCGCCGTCGTCGGCCACCTCGGCACCGAGGCCCTGGGCGGCCTGGCGATTGCCTCAGCCGCCCTCCTGGTCGGCTACAACGTCTGCATCTTCCTGGCCTACGGGTCAACCGCCGCAGTAGCCCGCCTGATGGGTGCCGACCAGAAGGCAGCAGCGGCGCACCAGGCCATCCAGGGCCTCTGGCTCGCGGTGGTGCTCGGAATCGGCCTTGCGGCGCTGGGAATGGCAGTCACCGAGCCCCTCCTGAGGCTTCTCGGTGCAGGTGACAACGTCCTCCGGGAAGCCACCACCTACTTCAGGATCAGCCTGCTCGGAGCGCCGGGAATGCTCCTCATGCTGGCCGGCGTCGGCTACCTGAGAGGCACCAGGGACACCCTTCGGCCCCTGTGGGTGGGGATCGGCACCGCCGTGGTGAACCTGGCAGTCGAGCTGGTGCTCATCTACGGGCTCGACATGGGCATCGGGGCCTCGGCGGCGGCAACCGTCGCAGCCCAGTGGCTCGGTGCCGGCTTCTACCTGGTCTGGATCGGCCGCGAGGCCGGACGCCACGACGTGGACCTGCACCCCGACATCGCAGCGATTCGACGCCTGTTGGTCGTCGGTGTCGACCTGTTTGCGCGCACCGCGTCCCTCGTCGGAACCTTCACACTCGCCACCGCAGTCGCTGCGCGCATCGGCACGGTTCAGGTGGCAGCCCACCAGATCGCCTTCCAGACCTGGTTCCTGCTGGCGATGGCGATGGACGCAATGGCCATCGCAGCCCAGGCAATGGTCGGAAGCCTGCTCGGAGCCGGACGGGCCGATGAGGCCCGGCGGGTCGGCAACCGGGTTATCGCATGGTCCATGGGAATCGGCCTTTCCCTCGGGGTGGTGCTGGTCGCAGGCGTCACAGCCGCAGGCGACACGGTTCCGAGAATCTTCTCGGCAGACCCCGCAGTGATCGCCGTCGTCGGGTTCCTGCTGTTGCACGTTGCGGCGATGGCACCACTCTCGGGACTGGCGTTCGCCCTCGACGGAATCCTCATCGGTGCCGGCGACCAGCGCTTCCTCGCCCGGGCAATGGGGCTCTCATTCAGCCTCTTCGTTCCGGCAGCCGTTGCCGGACGCTCCCTGGGTGCCGGGATCGGCTGGCTGTGGGGAGCCATCTGGCTGTTCATGGCCGTGCGCTCAGCACTTCTGTACGGCCGCTTCCGCGGTCCACGGTGGCAGGTACTGGGGGTAGCCGACTAGGCGTCGGCGGCGAGCCTCTCGAGGATCTCGTTCACCACACGACCATCGGCCTGGCCCCGCGTGGCCTTCATGATCTGGCCCACGAAGAAACCGGACTTCTTCCTACGCTCACCCTCGTCGCCATCCACGAAGGCCTCCCAGTCGTCGGGGTGCTCGGCGATGAGGCCGTCAACCAGGCCCTCCAGCTCTGATGTGTCCATTGCCTCAAAGCCGTGGCTGGCCGCAACCGCAGCCGGGTCGCCACCCGAGTCAACCAGGTCGGCGAGAACCGTCTTGGCCTGGGTGGCCGTGAGGTCACCACCGGTCTCCATTGCCACGAGGGCGGCGAAGGCGTCGGCGGTGAGGGCACCCTGGCCGTCGGCAAGGTTGTTCTCGACATGGACTAGTACCCGTTCCGGGTCTGCACCCAGGTCCATTGCGGCAAGCGCCAGGTCATCGAGGCCACGCTCCACGGTCAGGGCAGCCGCAGACGGCTGGATGCAGGCCTCCTCGGCCAGACGGTGCCGACGCTCTCCCGGCAGCAACGGCATCGCCGCCCGGATCTCGTCAATCCACTCAGCCGACGGAGCCACCGGGACCAGGTCGGGCTCGGGAAAGTACCTGTAGTCAAAGGCCTCCTCCTTGGAACGCAGGGTGTGGGTGCGCCCGTCCTCCTCGTTCCAGTGGCGGGTCTGCTGGTCGACCTCCTGGCCTGAGGCGATCAGGTCGACCTGGCGTCGGGACTCGTAGGTGATGGCCCTGCCGAGCGAACGGAGCGAGTTGATGTTCTTCACCTCGCAGCGTGTGCCCAGCTGGTCCTGGCCGACCGGGCGGACAGACACGTTGCAGTCCACGCGCATCGACCCCTCTTCCATCTTTCCGTCGGAGGCTCCGATCGCCACGAGGATCGACCTCAACTCGGAGACGTATGCACGGGCATCGTCACCCGAACGCAGGTCAGGCTTTCCCACGATCTCGATGAGGGGGACCCCTGCACGGTTGTAGTCGACGAGCGAATAGGACGCCTCGTGGATACGACCACCACCACCCACGTGTGTGCTCTTGCCGGTGTCCTCCTCCAGGTGGGCCCGCTCGATGCCGATACGGCGCCCGTCGGGCAGCTCCAGCCAGCCCTCACCGTTGATCGGCTGGTCGAACTGGGAGATCTGGAAGTCCTTGGGCATGTCCGGGTAGAAGTAGTTCTTGCGGGCGAACTCCGACGCCTGCACAGAGCAGTTGAGGGCCAGGCCCACCCTGATCGCCAGCTCGACAGCCTTCTCGTTGAGAACCGGGAGGGAACCGGGGAGCCCCAGCGAGACGGGATCGACGTTCTCGTTGGGTTCACCGCCGAACTCGTTGCGGGCACCGGAAAAGAGTTTCGTGGCCGTGGCCAACTCTGCATGTACCTCCAGCCCGATGACGACCTCCCAGCCGTCCATCTCCGAGGCTGTCCCAGAGGTCATGGCGCTACCCCCGCGGAACCACCGGCGGCAGCCTCCAGCACCGCTGCCGCCCGGAACATTGAAGGCTCACCGTTTGCCGGCGCCAGGACCTGCACACCAACGGGAAGGCCGTCGTCACCCACGCCGAACGGAACCGACATGGCCGGGTGACCCGCCAGGTTGGACGGGATGGTGCACACGTCGTTCAGGTACATGAGCATCGGGTCATCGACCTTCTCGCCGATGTGGAAAGCCGTGGTCGGAGCCGTCGGGGACAACAGCAGGTCGAACGACTGGTATGCCCTTGCGAAGTCCTCGACGATCAGCGTGCGAACCTTCTGGGACTTTCCGTAGTAGGCGTCGTAGTAGCCGGCCGACAGGGCGTACGTGCCGAGCATGATGCGCCTCTTCACCTCGTCACCGAAGCCCGCCGTGCGGGTAGCCGCATTCATCTCGACGGTGTTGTCGGCGTCGACCCTGAGGCCGAACCTGACACCGTCAAAGCGAGCCAGGTTGCTCGATGCCTCGGCCGGAGCAATCACGTAGTAGGCGGACAGGCCAAATACCGTCGACGGAACCGATGCCTTCTCAACGACGGCACCAGCCGCCGCCAGGGCCTCGGCCGCCTCGGCGAGGCGCGACTGGACGTCGGGTGCAAAGCCCTCGAGACCTGTCGGCCCGCTGCCGGAGATCTCCTCGATGACCCCCACCCGGAGACCCTCGACGCCCCGGTCGAGCACCCCCAGCAGATCAGGGGCGGAAGCCGGAATCGACGTTGAGTCCAGCGGATCGTGGCCGGCAACGGCCTCAAGCAGCAGCGCAGCGTCAGCCACGTTCCGGGCGAAGGGTCCGATCTGGTCGAGGCTGGAGGCAAATGCCACCAGGCCGTAGCGCGACACGGCCCCGTAGGTCGGCTTGACCCCGACCACGCCGCACAGCGCAGCCGGTTGGCGGATCGATCCGCCGGTGTCGCTGCCGAGGCTCAAAGGGGTGAACCCCGCTGCCACCGCCGCCGCCGAACCACCAGAGGAGCCGCCGGGAACCCGCGTGGTGTCACAGGGGTTGAGCGTCGGACCGAATGCGGAGTTCTCCGTGGAGCTACCCATGGCGAACTCGTCCATGTTGGTCTTGCCGATGATCACGGCACCGGCGGCATCAAGGCGTTCGACGACCGTTGCGTCGTAGGGAGGCCTCCAGCCGTCGAGGATGCGCGACCCGCAGGTGGTCGGTACACCCCTCGTGCACATGTTGTCCTTGAGGGCAACCGGAACACCCGCCAGCGGGCCCGGATCGCCGCCCTGGGCGACGACGGCATCAACACGGTCGGCCCGCTCAAGGGCAGCGTCGGCGGTCACCAGGTTGAAGGCGTGGATCTGGCCCTCGCCGTCGGCGACAGCGGCCAGGTGCTCCTCGACGATGCTCCGGGCCGAACGCTCACCCGACCTGACAGCGCCGGCCAGCGAGACAGCGCTCACGGTGCCTCCCCCAGGACCGGGGGCACACGGAACCGGGACTCCTCTGCAGCAGGTGCAGCTGCCAGGACCTCGTCGCAGAACAACCGGTGGTCGGCCTCGTCGGCCGGACCCACGGTGGGCACGTCGGCCCGAAAGACATTGGACAGCGGCAGCGGATGCGAAGTGGGCGCAACACCGTCCAGGTCCAGCGCCTCGATGTCGGCGGCATGGTCCAGGACATCGGCCAGCTGCCCCGTGAACCCGTCCAACTCGGAGTCGGTCAGGTTGAGGCGCGCCAGACGGGCCACATAGGCGACGTCGTCACGGCTGATGCGACCGGGCGTTGAGGTACCGGCGTCAGGTTCCACGAACTCAGAGGCTAGAGGCCGGTCCCCCGGCTCGCTCAGGGGTCACCCCGGGTCTACTCGGAGATCAGGGTCACCCGGGTCTGTGGCAGACCCAGGTAGCCCGATGCCGGATCCTGGGAGGTGACACGGCCGTCGGCCGGACCGACCACGTCAACCTGCCTGAACCCTGCCGCCTGGAGCCTGGCGTCGGCAGCAACTACCGACAGCCCCTCGACAGCCGGCACCGGACGCGGCTCTGGTCCCGATGACACGAGAACCTGGATCTCACCGCCCACCGCCAGCGGGGTTCCGGGTTCTGGCGACACGCCCACAACGGTGCCGACCTCGGACAGGCCGGGAGTATCCACGAGGACCGGAACAAGCTTGAGGGCCAGGAGCGAGGCCTGAACGTCGGCAGCCTGCATGCCTGTGAGGCCCGTGGGCACCGAACGCGGAGCAGGGCCCTCTGACAGCACCAGGTCGACAGCGGTCCCGAGCGGAAGGCTGGAAGCATCACCGGGAACCTCGATCACAAGGCCCGGAAGCGTCTCCTCGGAGAAGCCACGGGTGACCTCACCAGTGGTCAGGCCGGCCTCATCGAGAAGGCGGGCCGCCTCAGACGCTGTTACACCGACAAGGCCGGTTGGAACTGCAACACGGTCCGCGCCGAGGGAGATGACTATCACCACGTTCTCACCCTCGGCCAACGGCGTTCCACCAGCTGGGATCATCTCGAGCAGCTCGCCCTGGACCGAACCGTCCTGCCTGTCGAAGCGCTCCTCGACAACCCATCCCAACTGGGTCAACAGGGTGCCGGCGCTCTCGCCGGACGAGCCGACCAGCGACGGCAGGCGACGGGTCACGTCCCTCGTGTTCTCCCAGAGGACCGTGCCACCGACCACAGCACCCACGACGAGCGCCACGGTCAGCACGGCTGCAGGCCAGCGGCGGCGGGGTCCGACAGGCCGCTGTGGCGGAGCCGGTGCAGCATCGGGAGACACGCTCGGTGTCACCGAAGCCGCCTCACCCGCCAGGGGAGAGGCTCCGATCTCGCCGGGGCCGACAAGCTGCAACGGCTCAGGTCGCGGCATGCCCTCGGCCATGCTCAACAGCATCCGGCCGAACTCGGCGGCAGTCGGGCGCTTGTCGGGATGGGCAGCACCGGCCCTGGCGACAACGGGGGCGAGCGGCCCGAGGACATCGGGGACGGGAACATCGCGGCCCTCACGGGCCCTGAGGGTTCCGGCGACCGTGCTCTCCACGAACGGCAGATGGCCGGTGACCGCCTCGACCATGCACAGTGCCAGTGCGTAGACGTCGGACCTGCCGTCGACCACCTTGCCCCTTGCCTGCTCAGGCGACGCATACCGGGCAGTTCCAGCGTGGCCTGAACCGGGCTGCTCACCTGCCATCGCAGCCGCCAGCCCGAAGTCGGCAATACGGAGACGACCATCGTCGCCGAAGAGCAGGTTGGCGGGCTTCACGTCACGGTGCACCAACCCCCTGCTGTGGGCGTGGTCGAGGCCACGACACGCATCGAGTGCCAGGACCAGGACCTGTGAGGGGCTGAGCGTTCGCCCCGAGGCCAGGATGCTCCGCAGGCTCCCTCCGCCCAGGTACTCGGTGACCAGAAACGCCTGGCCGTCGACCCCCCAGTCATAGACATCGACCACGTGGGGGCTGTTCAACGAGGCGACAGCCTGCGCCTCGGCACGGAACTGCCTGACGAACGCCGGATCACGCGAGGCAGCCGTGTGCAGGACCTTGACCGCAACCCGTCGACCGAGGCTGATGTCTTCGGCCAGGTAGACGGTGCCCGAACCGCCGGTGCCGATGACGTCGCTCAGCCGGTACCGGCCATCGACGAGCTGCCCGATGGGCGACGACGACGTCGGGCCGCCCGAACCACCTTCTCCGCCGGTGCCACCACCGGACCACTGACCATCCATCACGGAGCGAGGCTACTGCGGAGCACCCGCCCAGCGGACCAGCCCCACGGGCCGACGGGCCGGACCCGCCTGTCGGGTCTCAGGGACCGACCTTCCGGTAGCCTGCCGCCGTGAACCGCCGCAGCGCCATCGTGATCATCACGCTCATGACGCTCGGCATCGGCCTACTTGTCGCCGCTGCCCTGATCGAAGACGGCAACGGCGGGGACATCACCGTCGACTCCAACCCGGCCATCATCGAACTGGTCCCACCGAGGGGAGACCAGGTGATCCACCAGGCGACCGTCGGCGTGATCCTTGCAGCAGGCTGGTCGGGTGAGATCGTGCAGATAGGCGGCACGGTCATCCCCCTCGACCAACAGCAGGTGCAGAGCGCCCTCAACTCGGTGCTGTTCCGGCCCGGCGAGGGCCTGGCGCTCGAGGCCCTCCCACCACAGGACCTATGTGCGACAGCGCGCTACTGGCCTGTCCAGACCCCCGACAGGACCTCGACAATCGACTGGTGCTTCAGGGTCGACAGCTGAGGCCCTACCGACCGGGAAGGCTGCCGGTCTCGAGCAGCCGGGCAAAGGCAGCCTCATCGAGCACCGGCACGCCGAGTTGTTCAGCCCTGGCCAACTTGGATCCAGATCCCTCACCGGCGACCAGCGCTGTCGTCTTTGCAGACACGCTCCCCGGCGACCTGCCACCACGTGAGGTGATGGCATCCCGGGCCTCGTCTCGCCCCATTCCAGCGAGGGTGCCCGTTACGACGACGGCCATGCCCTCAAGCACCTGGGGTACGCCTGCCCCTTCAGGAACGAACGCGCTCGGATCCACCCCGGCTGCCCGCAGGCGATCAACAAGGGCAGCATTGGTTTCGTCGTGCATCCAGCCGTGCACGCTGGCGGCGATCACGGGGCCCAGTCCCTCGACGGCCTCGATCTCCTCGATGCCGGCTGCCTCGAGGCCACCAAGGCTCCCGAATGCCCTTGCCAACTGGTCTGCGACCGTTGTGCCGACGTGGGGAATCCGCAGGCCGAACAGGAGCCGGCCGAGTGGCCGCTGCCGCGACATGTCTATTGCATCGCTGAGGTTCTGCACCGACGTCTCACCGAACCCCTCGAACCCGGCGATCCGGTCGAAGTCGAGAGAGTAGACGTCGGCCACGTCGGCAACCAGGCCCTCGGTCACGAACAGGTCCACCCGTGCCTCCCCGAAGCCGTCGATGTCCATTGCGCCACGGGAGGCAAAGTGCTCGATGCGGCCACGAACCTGGCTTGGACACGAGTAGTCCACACAGAATGTGGCTGCCTCGCCCTCAGGACGCAACAGCCCGGATCCACACACGGGGCAGACAGATGGAAATTCCCAGGGAACCGACCCCGCCGGGCGCTCAGAGAGAACAGGCCCCAGGACCTCGGGAATCACATCACCGGCCTTGCGGACGATGACCATGTCGCCGGGACGGACATCCTTCACACCCACCTGATCGGCGTTGTGAAGGGTCGCCGCGGCAACCGTCGACCCACCCACGAACACGGGCTCAAGCCGTGCGAACGGCGTCGCCTGCCCACCGGGACCGATGGACACCTCGATGTCGAGGAGACGGGTGGTGCGCTCCTCGGGTGGAAGCTTGTAGGCGATCGCCCACCGCGGGGCCCGGGCCGTGCTCCCCAGCTCCTCCTGGATGGCCAGGTCATCGACCTTGACCACGACACCGTCGATCTCGTAGTCAAGGTTGTGCCTGGAGGCCTCCACTGCCACCACGTGCGCGACCACCTCGTCAAAATCGGTCAGCCTCACGGCCCGGTCGTTCACCGGCAGGCCGAGGTCGCCGAGCCACCGCAGCGTCTCGTGGTGACCCGTGGGCCCCGCCAGGTCGCCGTCACCCACAACCTCACCGACCTGATACGCCCAGAACGAGAGGTCGCGGGTGGCCGTTACCCCCGGATCCTTCTGTCGCAGGGAACCGGCCGCGGTGTTGCGTGGGTTCACGAACGTCTTCTCGTCAGCGGCCTCACGGACGCGGTTCAGCTCCGTGAACGCAGGCTTTGACATGTAGACCTCGCCGCGCACCTCCAGCACCGGTGGGGCACCGGGCCCCAACTCGTGGGGCACGTCAGCGATGGTTGCCACATTTGCCGTCACGTCCTCGCCGACACGGCCGTCTCCACGTGTGGCCGCCTGCACCATTCGCCCGTCCTCGTACCGCAGCGACACAGCCAGGCCGTCGAACTTGAGCTCGCACACCCATGCGGGTGGAGCCCCACCGAGGCGCCTCTCAACCCTCTCGGACCAGGCCCGCAGTTCTTCCAGGTCGAAGGCGTTGTCAAGCGACCTCATCGGCAGGGCGTGCACGACCTCCGTGAAAGCGCTCAGAGACCGCCCACCAACACCGGAAGATGGTGAACCATCCACGACAAGGTCCGGGTTGGCTGCCTCGAGGTCGCCAAGTTCGACCACCAGCGCATCAAAGTCGGCATCGGGGATCTCAGGGGAATCCAGGGTGTGGTACAGCTCGTTGTGGCGGCGGATCAACTCCCTGAGCTCTTCGATCCGGGCCAGAGCCCCCTCAACCGGCCTTGTACCCACGCACCGATTCTACCTGTGCCCCGACCCGGCCCCCGGAGAAGCCCCGGACGCCATACCTGCCCGTAGCGTGAGAGCCGTGGCAAGAGGCATCCTCCAGAGGGAGAACAACGCGGGTACGCGTCGCTCCGAGAGGGCAGTGGCGTGGATCCTGCGAGCAGCCTGGCTGGTACTGCCCCTGACGCTCGGGCCGGCGCTGGCAGACGGCCTCGACGCCAGAGCCACCGGGCTGCGGACCACGGCATCGGTCGGGCTCTGGGTGCTCTGGTCGGTCGGCCTGCTGGCCACGCTCATCCCCCACCCGGCCACCCTGACCGCTGTACGCATCGGCGGCCCCGCCACCACGGCCGTAGCGGTCTGGGCTGCCGTCACGACCGATGAGCCCGTTGGCACCGTCATCGCAGCGACGGCCGGGCTGGTGGTCGGAGTCGCTGCCCTGTCGGCACCGGTCGGAGATCTCTTCGTGGACGGTGCCTCCTACGGCGACGAACGCAGGTTCCTGCTGAGGGGCCCCGGCCCTGTGGTCCTCCTGCTCGGACCACTTGCATGGGTGGTGATCACGCTCGGCACGATCACCGGCCCCCTGTTGCTTGCCGACTCACGCTGGATTCCCGGAGCCGCCGCCTGCGTCATCGGATTCCCGGCTGCGGCCCTTGGGGCGAGGGCCCTCAACCAGTTGAGCCGCCGGTGGGTGGTCCTCGTTCCAGCAGGGTTCGTGCTCCACGACCACCTGGCACTCTCCGAACCCACCCTTCTGCCGCGCTCCGGCATCTCATCGGTCGGGCCTGCCAGGCAGGACACCGACGCCCTGGACCTGAGCCAGGCGGCCCACGGTATGGCCATCGAGGTCCGCTGTACCGAGCCCCACGAGATGCTCCCGGCCACCAGGAACACGGTTGCCGAGGTGCAGTCGGTGCCCGCATTCCTGTTCACCCCGGCACGACCAGATGCCCTCCTTGCCGAGGCGGCGCGGCGCAGGCTGACGGTGGGCTGACACCCGGCACACCGCCGGGCTCAACAGGCCAGGGCACCCCCGAGCACCACATCACCGTCGTAGAAGACGACACTCTGGCCCGGGGCGACGCGGCGGTGCGGCGCCTCCCAATGGACGGCGCCCGAGACCAGAACCGCCGCGACCGGCTCGCCGTGGGCGCTCGTCTGTACCAGCACGGAACCATCCACGGGCCCGTCGGCCCAGACCGCACGATCTACCGGGGTGGCGTCGACGAGCAGGTCCGCTGCCGACCCAACCGTCACCGTGGCTGTCGCAGTGTCGACAGCAGTGGCGTACCTGGGGCCGTCACCACCAGCCAGCTCCATGCCCCTCCGCTGACCGAGCGTGACCATCTCGACGGCCTCGACGCGTCCCACCTCGGCCCCCGAGCCGTCCACCACACGCCCGGAGGTGAGGGGAATACGCCGGCCCAGGAACTCACGCCGGCCGGCGTCACCGCGGGACGCACCGGTGATGAAGCAGACGTCCTGACTGTCGGGCTTGTCGGCCGTGCGCAGGCCCAGGCCTGCCGCCCTGGCCCTCACCTCATCCTTGGACATCTCCCCGACCGGAAGGTCCAGGCGGGCCAGAACATCCTGGTCGAGCATGTGCAGGACATAGGACTGGTCCTTGGCCGGGTCAGATGCACGGGCAATGCGTCGGGACCCGTCAGGCATGTCGACAACCCGGGCGTGATGGCCCGTTGCCAGACGATCGAAACCAAGCGACCGGGCACGCCGCATCAGCCGGTCGAACTTGATGTGACGGTTGCACTCGATGCAAGGGTTGGGCGTGCGGCCGGCGGCATGGTCCGCCACATAGGGCTCCACCACGTGACGGTCGAAGTCCTCGCCCATGTTGAACACGTGGTGGTCAATGCCGAGACAGTCGGCCACCCGCCTCGCATCGTCGACATCAGACACCGAACAGCACCCCGAGTCGGACTCACCACCCCAGAGACGCAGCGTCACGCCGACGACGTCGTGGCCCGACTCCTGGATCAGGGCTGCGGCGACAGACGAGTCGACGCCGCCAGACATGGCGACCAGTACCCGCTGAGGTTCCATCAGGCGTACGCCGACAGGCGCTCGACGATTCCGGGGATCACCGACAGGGCACGGTCGACGTCCGCATCGGTCGTCGCACGCGCCAGAGACAGACGAAGAGACCCCGCCGCCACGGACCGCTCGATGCCCATGGCGGCAAGGACGTGGCTCGGGTCCTGGGCTCCGCTGGAACACGACGAGGCCGCACTGGCACAGATGCCCTCCTGTTCCAGCAGGAACAGCAGCGCCTCGCTCTCGATCCCCTCAAAGCACAGGTGCGCCACCGCCGGGGTCCGGCCGACGCCGTCGGGCACGGTGCGGCTGGCGCCGGGAACCGCGGCCAGCAGGCCCGTCTCAAGGCGATCTCTCATAGCCGCCACCCTGACCGCTGTCTCCCCACGGTCAACGACGACCAGCTCGGCGGCACGACCCAGGCCGACGATGGCTGGCACGTTCTGGGTGCCGCTACGACGCTCCCGCTCCTGACCACCGCCACGCAGCATCGGAGAGAGGGGGACATCCCCGTCGACCACCAGCGCGCCCGCACCCTTGGGGCCACCGAACTTGTGACCCGTGATGCTCACGAGGCGGGCACCCCGGCAGGCGTCGGCCAGATCCAGCCATGCGGTCGCCTGAACGGCATCACAGTGGACCAAGGCATCCGGTGCCCGCTCGGAGACCAGCGAGACGACCTCGGCCACCGGGTTGACCACACCGGTCTCGTTGTTGGCGGCCATCACCGACACCAGCCTGATGTCGGCCACGGACTCGAGGGTCTCGGCCAGTGCGCCCAGGTCGATCCGCCCACCCGCGTCAGCCGGCAGCACCACCCCACCGGATTCCCTTACCGGCTCCAGAACCGCCGCATGCTCGGCTGCACAACAGACCGCAACCCCGGACCCGTCCCCCAGCACACCGTCGACCGCCAGGTTGTCGGCCTCGGTGCCCCCGCTTGTGAACACGACACCACCGGGATCCATGCCGACCAGGGCCGCAACGGCGTCGCGGGCATCGTCGATCGCCCTACGGGCATCACGCGCCATGCGATGCGACCCGGACGGGTTGCCCGGGTGCTCGCCCAGCCATGGCAGCATCGCCTCGACCACCTCGGAGCGCGCCGGCGTCGAGGCCGCATGGTCCAGGTAGACCTGCCGGTTCAACTGCTCCTCCACCCCACGGAGGCTACGGGGAACCCGTGCACGACGCTTGGCCCGCACCTGCCAGACTCGGCAGATGGACGGATACGGACCCGAAACCTACGGCGACCACCACGCCGAGGTCTACGACGACTGGTACGGCGGTGACGGTGGAATCGCCGTCAGTCAGATCGGATCGCCTGCCGACGTGGCTGCGGTCATCGCCGACATTGCGGACGGAGGTCGGATTCTGGAACTCGGCGTCGGAACCGGGCGCCTGGCCCTGCCCATTGCAGCCACGGGCCTGGATGTGACAGGGATTGACGCCTCGTCAGCGATGCTCGACGTACTTCGAACCAAACCGGGGGCTGGCGGCCTGACCCTCATCGAGGGGGACATGGCAAACCCAGTTGGCCTGCCCGAGGGGTCGTTCAGCGTGGTCCTGATCGGCTTCAACACCCTGTTCAACCTGACGACCGAGTCGGCCCAGGCCGCCTCCATAGGCCACGCTGCCGGACTGCTGCAGCCCGGCGGGCGGTTCGTCATGGAGGCCTTCGTTCCGGATCCGGGGGCCCACGACGGCATGTCGGTGAGGACCGTCGAGCTTGACCGGGTGGTCATGGACGTCACAGTCACAGACCTCGGGGACCAGCTCATCACAGGACAGAGGATTGAGATCACCGAGGCCGGAAACCGGATGTTCCCCTACCACCTGCGATACGCCACCCCTGACCAGGTCGACGAGATGGCCCTGTCGGCCGGGCTGGAGCTGGAGGATCGGTGGGCCGACTGGTCACGCTCGGCGTTCACCGAGGACTCCGGATGCCACGTGTCGGTCTGGCGCAGGTCCGCCTGACCCGTTCAGGTCAGTCGGGGCGTCCGGTCACCACCGGCAGGTCCAGCTGCGGACGGTCGGAACGCTTCAACTCGGAGAATGTCGAGAAGCGGGCGAGGGTCAACGCTGCGTCGAACAGCTCCAGGCACCCATCGTCGGTCTCCGGTACCGACGAGATGACAGGCCCGAAGAACGACGGCCCGTCGGGCGGGTCGATGCTCAGGATCGGTGTGCCGACGTCCCGGCCGGTACGTCCCACGGCGTCCTCGGTTCCAGCCCGAAGGATGGCGTCGAGCGAGGCATCATCGGCAGCAGCCGCGTACGAGGTGTCGAACCCCGCCGCCTCCAGGACCGCACACAGGTGCTCAGGGGTTCCGACCTGTGCACGCAGGTCCTCACCCGGTTCGGGAACCCTGTGCCAGATGGACCGCCCGAACGCCTCGTAGAGCGGGCCCATGGCCGGAGCCCCATGGTCGTTCCTGACCGCCGCAGCCACCCGAAGCATCCGGCGGCCACGGTTGTGACCCTCCCTGTAGCCCTCGGGGAACTCGGCCTCGTAGTCGCGTTCCTCGTTCAGGATCGACAGGTTGATGAACCGCCACTCCACGTCAATGTCACGAAGGGCCGCCACCCGACGCAGCCACAGCGAGGTCATCCACGCGAACGGGCAGATCGGATCCCAGAAGAACTCGATCCTCTTGACTGTTCCTGTGTCACCCATCGTCCATCCCCTCTTCTCACAGCCTCACACGGAACTCCACCCACCGACCATCCCGGAACCCCAGCCGGCCCCGAAATGTTCCCTGTGCCTCACGCCTGCCTCTCGCCCAACTGTTCGACTAACCAAGTAGCGGGTCTGCCCAGTTTCCCGCCGCCCAGACGGCCGCTGCAGCGAATACGACCGCTGAAACGACGGTGAGTGCTGACCCAACAGACCGTGGCGCCCTGCGGCGGTCCGCCTCGTCGACCATCCAGGCCACAACCGCTCCACCGATGAGGCCACCCACATGCCCACCGAGGCTTATGCCGGGTCGGCTCACCGTGAACACGAGGTTGATGGCGACCAGGCCACCGACACCTGAACTCCACGGGTTGATGCCCCGCCTGAGCTGGTGCACGAGCGTGGCCCCCATCAGACCGAAGACCGCTCCGGATGCACCCACGGTCAACGCCAACGGATCGAGCAGCATTACGCCCAGGGACCCGGCGGCCAACGACGCCGCGTAAAGGCCCACGAACCGACCGGGGCCGTGCAGTCGCTCCAACTGGTGGCCGAGCATCCACGCCAGGAACATGTTGAACACCAGGTGCAGCAGCCCGCCGTGGAGAAACGCACCCGTCGCCAGCCGCCACCACTCCCCCTCGGCGATGCCGATGTGGACGATGGTGAAACCCTCGCGTACCCGGCCGTACCCGAGCAGTCCGAAGTCGATCGTGGCGTTGCCTCCGCCACCCGCCAGCGAACCACCTGAGACGAGGGTCGCCAGGAAGGCTGCCAGGTTCAGGCCGATGATCGTCGTCGTTGCACTGCGGCCGTCATCGTGGCGCATGCCGGCGGAACCGGCTGTTCGCCGGCGTGGGCGATGCGGGCGTCCTGCGACGATGGGCCCGGCGCACTCGGGGCAGTGGAACCCGACCGAGGCAGTGTGCATGCACTCCCCGCAGATCACCCGGTCGCACCGTTGGCAGCGCACGCCGGCCCGCCGCTCAGGGTGCCAGGCGCAGGTGTCGCCGTGAATCGGGGTACTCACCGGCCGCACGGTACCGGCAGCGGGTCTCCGCCCGATGGCGGGGCCGGGATGAAGATCAGGTGCCGGTGAAGCCGGCTCTGCCGGGACCGTGTTCGAAGAACGAGGCGACACCGGCCGTGGCGTCATCTGTGTCGAACAGGTCGACGAACAGGTCGTATTCGAGGTTGATGCCGTCGGCGAGGCTTCCCTCAAGGCCTCCGTCGACGGCCCGCTTGGCCGCTCGGAGCGCCACGCGCGGCCCCCTGGCGTAGGCCGATGCACGCTCGACGGCACGTTCAAGCACCTGGTCGTCGGGAACCACCTCATCGACCCAGCCGACTGCCAGGGCCTCGGCAGCCGGCACCTGTACTCCGCTGAAGATGAACTCCTTGGCCTTCGCGGGGCCGACGAGCCGTGCAAGGCGCTGGGTGCCCCCGCCACCGGGGATGATGCCGAGCAGGATCTCGGGTTGCCCGAGTACCGCACCCTCGCCGGCGATGCGGAAGTCGCAGCACATTGCCAGCTCGGCTCCACCGCCGAGGGCGAAGCCGTTGACCGCAGCGATGGTCGGACAGGGTACGGCCGAAAGCGCGTTGAACGAGGCCAGGAAGGCCTCGGCCAGGGGCACCCGGGTGGCTTCATCGACGAAGTCGCTGATCTCGGCACCAGCGGCAAAGTGGCGGCCGCCGCCCGTGACAACCAGTGCTCCGGGGGGATCGTCGATACAGGCCTCGGCGACCCGACCGAGTTCGTTGAGCAGGTCTGCGTTGAGGGCGTTCACCTTGGGGCGGTTGAGGGTAACGACCACCACGTCGCCACCCCAGCCACTCTTCCCGCCGGGTTCACCGGCCAGGTGACGCTCGATGCTGATCAGCTTGAGGTCGTCCACGGTCAGAGGCTCACTGACGTACCGTCGTCGACGAGCGTGTCTCCCACGTTGACCACCCTGGCCACCGCTGGAACGCGGTCCCTGAGGATCCGTTCGATGCCCGCCTTGAGGGTCTGGTCGGAGGCCGGGCAGCTGACACAGGCACCCATCAGCTCAACGGTCACCTCACCTGTTGCCTCGTCGACCCCGTGAAGCTGGATGTCGCCCTCGTCGGCCTGGATGGCCGGCCTGATGATGTCGATGACCTTCTGGACGGCGACGAGAAGGTCGCCGGTCGGAGTCTCAGCGGTCGTCCCCAGGCTCATGGCCGCAGTCTCGCAGCACCGGCCACCGTCCCCACCCTCGGGCCGCATCAGAAACCTGCCGACCTAGATTGACTGCATGATCCCCGAAACGGTCGGCCGGCTGGGCGTTCTGGCCCACCAGGGAGGTTGGGACGAGATCCTGCTGGTAGCCCTACCCATGTGTGTGCTGGCCGGCCTGCTCTGGATGGCCGATCGTCGGGCCCGCCGACTCGGAAGGTCAGCAGAACACGGGTCGGGAACCGATCAGCCCGGTTCCGAGTAGCTCACCTCGGCACCCAGGGACGCCAGGTTTCCCACAAGGTCCTGGTAGCCGCGCTCAACGTGGTGGGCGTCGCCGATCGTCGTCTCCCCGTCGGCAACCAGGCCGGCGATGACCAGGGCAGCGCCCGCACGGATGTCAGGGGCCCGCACCGGGGCTCCCGAAAGTGACCCCACACCCCTGATGACCGCATGGTGACCCTCAGCGCGTATGTCGGCCCCCATGCGCACCAACTCGTCTATGTAGCGGAACCGACCACCGAACACGTTCTCGGTGACGATCCCCACGCTGTCGCCGACGGCCAGCAGCGTCACCAGAAGCGGCTGGTAGTCGGTGGCCACACCCGGATACGGAAGCGTCGCCACGTCGACGGACCGTGGGCGACCCGATGCCGTCACCATCAGGCCTTCGGCAGATGGCGAGATGTGCAGGCCCATCTCCCCCAGTTTCAAGAGCAGCATCTCCATGTGCTCCGGTCTGGCTCCGACAACCTCGACCTCGCCTCCGGCCATGCCAACCGCCGCCATGTAGGTAGCGGCCTCGATCCGGTCCGGTACAACGGTGTGTTCCACCGCCTCCAGCCCCTCGACGCCCCCGATCGTGATAGTGGAGGTGCCGGCACCCGCCACCTTGCCACCCATTGCATTCAAGAACGCGGCCAGGTCGGCGATCTCGGGTTCACGGGCCGCGTTCTCTATCACTGTCTCGCCACGGGCCAGGACCGCCGCCATCAACAGGTTCTCCGTGGCACCGACACTCGGATACGGCAGCAGCACCGTGGATCCGACGAGGCGGTCAGCACTACCCTCGATGTAGCCGTGGCTGGTGGTGAACGTGGCCCCCAGTTCCTCGAGGCCCCGAAGGTGCATATCGATCGGGCGGTGGCCGAAGTCGTCGCCGCCGGGAACCGAGACCCTGGCGGTTCCCAAACGGCCCAACAGGGGACCCAGCACCACAATGGAGGCACGCATCCGCTCGACCAGCTCGTAGGGCGCCTCAGGTGTGACCGTCTCGGGCACGTCAACGGTGACGACGTCTCCCTCCTGGAAGACGGTGACGCCCATCTGCTCGAGCAGTTCACCCATCCACCGGACGTCGGCAATCCGGGGAACGCCACGGAGCGTGAACCTGCCCGGCGCCAGCAGGGTGGCCGCCATCAGCTTGAGCGCCGAGTTCTTGGCACCCGAGACCGTCACGGTCCCGGACAGCGGCCCGGACTGCCGGACATGTATGAAGGTTGGCCCGTCAACCGGGGAAGCGCCGTTCACCACCTAAGTATGCTGCGCCCCCGACCTGACCGGAAGGCAACCCCATCAACAAGCCAGCACACAACCTCGTGGTGGAACACCTCGTGGACGATGCCGGGCTGGCCGAACTGCGCACCCGACGCGACGACCTGGTCGGCGAGACCGACCTCGGCGGTGACAGCTTCGGCCTGACAGACGGACCGTTCGAACACTACGAACGCACGCTTGAGGTCCGGTCCGACGGCCAGAACCATCGGGTGGTCGAACGCTTCAGCTACAGGATGGCCATGCCCGTCTGGTGGATCGCCTTCTGGTGGCCCATGCGTCACGGCCTGCGACACCGCTCAAACCCGTGGTGGGCGCCACCCGACCGCCTGGACGCCCGCGCGGCCAGGGTCCTCAGCCTCCTCGCGCTGATACAGGTCGTCGACGGCTACCTGGGAACCGTCATAACCCAGACCATCACGTTCGCGGCCGACGAGTTCGACCGGGGCGACACCGCCCAGGGCCTCACACTTGCCCTTGTACGCCTCGGGATCATCGTTGCCCTGGCCGTAGTGGCCCTCGCCGACCGGAAGGGGCGACGCAACCTGCTCATGGGTGCCGCCGCCACAGCCGTTGTGACAACCGCGCTGGGTGCCGCCTCGCCGGGGCTCTGGTTCCTCGGCGGCACCCAGATGGTCGCCAGGGGCCTCACCATGGGAATGGGAATCCTCATAGGCGTGTTCGCCGCCGAGGAACTGCCCCGCGGCTCGCGTGCCTACGGGGTGAGCATCCTTACCCTCGCCGCCGCCTTCGGGGCCGGCATGGCCGTCTGGGTCCTGCCGGTGGCCGACCTCTCCGAGCGGGGCTGGCGAATCGTGTACCTGGTGCCGCTGCTGACACTCCCGGGCCTTGTGGCGGTTGCCCGACGCCTACCCGAGTCGAGGCGCTTCTCGGCCAACAGGCCGGCCGCCGGCCCAGCCAGGTTGCTCAGGCCGGCCAGCCGGTCGGCCGAACACCGGAGGCTGCTGCTGCTGGCTGTCACCGCCTTCCTGCTCCTGGTGTTCGCCGCCCCGGCCAGCCAATTCCAGAACGACTTCCTGAAGGACCATCGCGACTACAGCGCCTCAGGAATCGCCCTGTTCACCCTGTTCACGTCGACCCCGGCCGGAATCGGGATCTTCGCCGCCGGACGGCTGGCCGACACCCGTGGACGGAGAGGCGTGGGCGCCACAGGCCTCGTGGGCGGCACCCTGTTCATCGTCTCGAGCTACTACCTCTCAGGTGGCCTCATGTGGGCGGGCCACCTGGTGGGAGTGGTGCTGGGCGCCCTGACCGTGGCGCTCGGCGTCTACGGCCCGGAACTGTTCTCCACGACGCATCGGGCCAGGGCCAACGGCATCATCGTGGCCCTCGGCGTGCTCGGCAGCGCAACGGGGCTGATTCTCGTCGGAGCCATCGTCGACCGCCTCGACAACTACGGGCACGCCCTTGCAATCGTCGGCATCGGGCCCATGCTTGCCGCCGCACTGGTGATGGCCCGGTTCCCCGAAACTGCACGGGTCGAGTTGGAGACGCTGAACCCCGACGACTCCCCCCTGGCCGAACCGCCCGACTAGAGACCGGCGAGCCAGCCCTCGACGGCGTCACACACGTCCGCCTCGGCATTCCGCAGGTCGTGACGCTTCCCGGGGACCCAGACCGTGGTGACCGGACCCGAGATGGCCGGCAGGTGCTCGGCGAACTCGTCGGGCGAACCGAACTCGTCACGGTCCCCCGACACGAACAGGCACGGAACCTCGATGTCGGGAAAGTGCTCCACCCTCAGCTTCTCAGGCTTGCGGGCCGGGTGCAGCGGGTAGCAGATGAGCACCAGGCCCGCAGCAGGAAGGCCGCCGGCGACAGCCATCGAACAGATCCGGCCGCCCATGCTGCGTCCACCCAGAACCAGGGCACTGGATTCGACGCCCATACCTGAGGCCATCGCGGCAACACCCGCACAAACCTCGTCGACCAGCTTCGGCGCCCTGTCAGGGAAAGGCCTGGCCGCTGTCCGGTAGGCAAAGTCCATGCGCTCTACCGGCAACGGTGACAGGCGTTCCTCGAGGGCTACCAGGCCCGCCTGGTCACGGTTGGACCCGGCACCGGGGGTCAGGAAGAGACCGGCTGGTGGCATCCGGCGATGGTAGACGCGACCCGGCGTGGATCCGGAGCCACGGGTAGCCTCGCCCCATGGCCGACAACGGTGACCACGACAGGCTGGTCTCAACCATGACCGGGGGCATGGCACCCGACCCTGCACCCTTCAACGGGAGCGACCGACTCCATGCCGACGGCCGCCCCAAAGGCGACTTCCGTGATCAGCTGAGGAACGTCCCCGTGGCCCGCAACATCGTCACGGTGGCGACAACCGCTGCCCTGCCGGTTCTCGTGGTCTGGGCAGCCGTCACCCTCAGTCACCCCGTGGCGTGGTTGCTGGCGGTTCCGGCAATGGCACTGGCCCAGAACCGCCTGTTCATCCTGCACCACGAGGCCGCCCACCGGGTGCTGTTCCCGAACCGGCGCCTCAACGACCTCGTGGGAATAACCCTCATCGGCTGGTTGACGTTCGGAACCGGCAGCCACGGCTACCGCCTGGGCCACGTCCAGCACCACCGCGACGAGTTCGGCCCCAGGGAGCCCGACTTCCTGCTCTACTCCCTCTACCCGATCACCCGGGCGTCCATGCGCCGCAAGCTGGTGCGCGATGTTGCCGGCGTGTCTGCCTTCCGCATCGTGCGGCCCCGCTTCCAGCGCCTGGCCGAGCCGCGGCACCGGCGAATGACCCTCATGTTCCTTGCCGGCCAGGTACTCATAGCCACGGTGTTCTGGGCGTCCGGACGACCCTGGCTGTACCTGTTCCTGTGGGTGGTGCCGTGGGTGTTCGTGTACCAGGTGCTGAACCGGCTTCGGGCCATTGCCGAACACGGCGGCATGACCCGGTCAACCGACCGTCGACGGGCCAGCCGCCACGTTCGCCAGACCCCGCTGGCACAGGCGCTGCTGGTTCCCTGCAACGTCGGCTACCACGTCGCACACCACGTCGACCCGACGGTCCCCATGCGTCACCTTCCCAGACTGCACAGGGCCCTCGTAGAGGACGGCTACATCACCGAGGACCTGGCCTGGCCCTCGTACCGGGAGGTCTGGCGGGCCCAGCGGTCACGCCCGGCCGGGGCGACGGCCTGAGGGAACCCGCGGCGGGTCACATGCCTCCGGGCGTCCGGAGGCCCCAGCAGGTCAGATGTCCATTACCTCGACCACGTCAAGGTTCCTGAACGTGACACCGCCGGTCGACTCCTCGATCTTCGCAGCCTCGTCCTGTGTCGTCTCGTGCTCGCTGTTGGCCATGGCCTCCTCGTAGGAGTCGAACTCGACGATCTGGACTATCAGGCCCGGGTCGTCCCGGTCGACACAGACCGTGCCTCGCCGGGCAGTCGTCTGGTCGCCCATCAGGTCCTTGAAACGTTGAAGCTCGGCAACCGCCTCCTCAGCGGTGGATCTGAACTCCATCAACTGGTAGAAGCGCATCGCTAGGTCCCCCCTGTTGCCATCTGAGGGACCCGTTCCTACCACACTCTCCTGATGGCCCATTCAGTTGGGCGCTGTGTGACAGATTCTCAGGTGATCTGACGGAGGGTCTCGGCCAGGTCTCCAGCCCGGGCACTCAGGTCGTCGTGTTCCACACCGCCGTCGGCAAGTAGGCCTGCCAACTCCGCAGAGCGCTCCCCAAGTGAGTTCCACAGGGCCGGGTCAATACCGAACGGAGGTCGGTGGCCGGCCAGGACCGGCGCAAGGTCGACCAGGTTCTCGACACCGGAGTTGTCACGGGAGTCGCGCCGGAGCCGGTCGCAGGCGACGAACAGGTCTGTCAGCAGGCTGTTGGCGTCGAGACCCTCCAACTCGGGGCGGTCATCGGCAGCCCCCTGGAAGGCGTCGATGGCGGCCTCGACCGTGTCCTCGTCGGCAGCCATCACCACCAGGTCACCCTGGGCATCGAACTCGTGGGCCACCGCCAGCCTGCCAAGCAGTTCGCTGAACGCCGTCTGCTCGTCGGCGCCCCACTCCGACATCTCATATGCCAACTGCTCGCCATCGGGATCCAACTTGGGCAGACCCGTCGACTCGGCCTCCTCGACCGCCAGGTCAACGGCAGCCTCATCGACCTCGGACACGACGAGCGTCGCACCCTGCCACGTGTGGGCAATGCCCGAAACGGTCAGCAACTGGTCGAGGATGCGTCGGCTCTCACCAGCCCACTCGTGGAGTTCGTATGCCAACTGATCCTGAAGTGTCGGCCCAGCCTCGCCCGACGGAACCTCATCGACCAATTCGACCCCACACTCGACGCAGTCGGACACGCCATCGGCATACTCGATCCCGCACTGGAAGCACCATCTCACGGGCGTCATCCTGACACCTGCAGGCCTCTACCGAAACCACCCCCTCACACAATTCGACCAGCTGACCCCAGACGGCCCGCATAGCGCTGCCCGGCCGCTAACGTCGAAAGCCATGACCGAACAGCCCATGGCCCCAGACCGCAACCTGGCACTCGAGTTGGTGAGGGTCACCGAGGCAGCGGCCCTGGCAGCCTCACGCTGGATGGGCCGCGGCGACAAGGAAGGCGCCGACGGGGCCGCTGTCGACGCAATGCGGCACGTCCTCAACTCGGTCAGCATGGACGGCATCGTCATCATCGGCGAAGGCGAAAAGGACGAAGCGCCGATGCTCTACAACGGCGAGACGCTCGGCAACGGCAGACCACCCACAACCGACATAGCCGTAGACCCGATCGACGGGACCACCCTCACCTCGCTGGGTCGCGCCAACGCCATCGCCGTAATCGCCGCCAGCGAACGCAACACCATGTTCGATCCGGGACCATGCGTCTATATGGAAAAGATCGCCGTCGGCCCAACCTGCGCCGACGCCATCGACATCACCAGAACACCGACACAGAACCTGAAGTCGATCGCCGAGGCCAAGGGCGAACAGGTCAGAGACCTGACCGCCGTCATCCTCGACCGCGACCGGCACTCAGAACTGATAGCCGAGGTGCGCGAGGCCGGAGCCCGGATACGCCTCATCCCCGACGGCGACGTCGCCGGCGCAATCTCGGCGGGCTGGTCAGGCGCCGGGGCAGACGTGCTGTTCGGCATCGGAGGCACACCCGAGGGGGTCATCGCCGCAGCCGCCCTCAAGTGCCTGGGTGGCGCACTCCAGGGCAGGCTCTGGCCACGCAACGAAGCCGAACGCACCGCCGCAGTCGAACAGGGCTACAACCTCGACCAGGTGCTGCACACCGACGACCTGATCTCAGGCGACAACTGCTTCTTCGCAGCCACCGGAATCACCGACGGCGACCTCCTCAAGGGCGTCCAGTACACGACCGGTGCGGCACACACCCAGTCGATCGTCATGAGGTCCATGTCGGGCACCGTGCGCGTCGTCGATGCGCACCACAAGCTCGACAAGCTCGAGGAGTACTCCTTCGGCTACTGAGCGGTCTCGTTGCTACCCGCGTCTCCACCGTCTACTGGCAGCCCGCGCTGGGGGTCATCGCCGAGCTCCGGTCAGGAGTCGGCTCCGGCGACCGTCAGGCGGACTTCGGCCCGGGCGAGGGCCTCTGCCGCCGCAGCGTCATCCCTGTCCGCTGCAAGTGCCGCCTCAGCGACCTCCCTCGCAGCGCGGGCACGGTCCACATCAATCTCGCCTGAGGCCTCGGACACGTCCGAGAGGATGCTCACCTTCGTTCCAGCAACCTGTACGAAGCCACGGTGCACCGCCAGGGTGTCACGACCCCCGTCGGGGTGGACAACATCGACCGACCAGACAGCCAGCACGCCGATGAACGGAACGTGGCCGGGCTGAAAGGCGATCTCGCCACCACCCACGGTGCGGGCGATGACCATCTCAGCCTCGCCGCTGTAGGCAATGCCCTCCGGGGAGACAAGCTCCACCTGGAACGTCATGGCGGGCTCTAGCCCTCGAGTTCGCGTGCCTTGCGGCGTGCGTCGTCGGCACCGCCGACGTTCAGGAATGCCTGCTCGGGCAGGTCGTCAAGGTCGCCGTCGACAATGGCGGCGAACGAATCGACCGTCTCGTCGACCGGCACGGTGACACCCGGCAGGCCGGTGAACACCTCGGCAACGTTCATGGGCTGGGACAGGAAGCGCTGGACCTTGCGGGCCCTCGACACCGTTATCTTGTCCTCTTCCGACAACTCGTCGAGGCCCAGGATGGCGATGATGTCCTGCAGTTCCTTGTAGCGCTGCAGGATCTCCTGGACGTTCCTGGCCGTGTTGTAGTGCCTGTCTCCGACAACCTCGGGAGTGAGGATCGTCGACGTGGAGGCCAACGGGTCGACAGCCGGGTAGATACCGAGGGCTGCGATGTCACGGCTCAACTCCGTTGTGCCGTCGAAGTGGGTAAACGAGGTGAACGGTGCCGGGTCGGTGTAGTCGTCGGCAGGAACGTACACAGCCTGCATGGACGTGATGGAGCGGCCACGCGTGGTCGTGATGCGCTCCTGGAGCTGGCCCATCTCGTCGGCCAGGGTCGGCTGGTAGCCAACGGACGAAGGCATACGGCCCAGCAGCGTCGACACCTCAGAGCCGGCCTGGACGAACCGGAAGATGTTGTCGATGAACAAGAGCACGTCCTGGCCCTGCACGTCGCGGAAGTACTCGGCCATGGTGAGCGCCGAGAGGGCCACACGGAGGCGCACACCCGGTGGCTCATCCATCTGGCCGTAGACCAGGGCGGCCTTTTCGAGAACACCCGACTCGCCCATCTCAAGGTAGAGGTCGGTGCCCTCACGGGTGCGCTCGCCGACACCGGCGAACACCGAAACACCACCGTGGTTGGTGGCCACGCGGTTGATCATCTCGGTGATGAGAACCGTCTTGCCCACACCGGCTCCGCCGAACAGGCCGATCTTGCCTCCCTGGAGGTACGGGGTGAGCAGGTCGATGACCTTCACGCCCGTCTCGAACATCTGGGCCTTGGGCTCGAGGGTGTCGAATGCCGGTGCCTCACGGTGGATCTGCCAGCGGTCGGTGATCTCCCCAAGTGGCTCGTTGTCGAGCTGGTCACCGATGACGTTGAACACGTGACCGAGGGTCACGTCGCCCACCGGCACGGTGATACCCCTACCGGTGTTGCGGACCACGGTGCCACGGGTGAGGCCATCGGTCGGCTTCATGGCGATGGCACGCACGCGACCACCACCGATCTGCTGGGCCACCTCGGCCACGATCGTGACGCTCTCGCCGTCGACGACCACGTCGAACTCGAGGGCCGTGTTGATCTCGGGTAGCTCAGCTGGGGGGAACTCGGCGTCGATCACGGGCCCGGCGATGCCGACGATGTGCCCGTCTTTCGGTTCGACAGCCGCTGGGGCTTCGGTGACGGTCATTGTTACTCCTGGCTCTCTCTTCGGTTCTGAAGCGATCTGGTCGGTTAGTCCCGGCTGCCCACGGGCACCGGTGTGTCGGTCGTGTCGTCGTCGCTGCCAAGGGCCTCGGCACCGCCGACAATCTCCATGATCTCTGTGGTGATGGCGTCCTGGCGTGCCTGGTTCATCTCGCGGGACAACTTGACGATCATCTCCTCGGCGTTGTCGGTTGCGGCCTTCATCGCCCGCTGCCTGCTGGCGTGCTCGGACGCAGCCGACTCGAGCAGTGCCCCAAAGAGGCGGGCCTCCACGTATCGGGGAAGCAACGCCTCGAGAACCGCCTCGGGCGAGGGCTCGAACTCGAAGGACGCCACGGCCCCTGCCTCGCCGTGGCCCTCCTCGGCCATGACCTCGGTGCTCTCGAGCGGCAGGAACCGCCTGACAACGACCTTCTGGCTGCCGATGCTGATGAACTCCGTGTAGACCAGCTCGACCCTGTCGATCTCGCCGGACTCGAACAGGTCGGCGACGGTGTCGGCCACGGCCTTCGCGTCCTCGTAGGTGGGATTGTCGCTGATGCCCTCGGTGAACGAGTCGATCCTGTAGTTGCGGAACCGGAAGTAGTCGCGCCCCTTCTTGCCGATGATGATGAGCGAGTAGTCGGCGCCCTCGGCCCGGGCGTTCTGCACCTGACGCTCGGCAGCCCTGATGATCGCAGAATTGTACGGACCAGCCAGGCCACGGTCGGAGGTGATGAGAACCACGCCGACCCGCTCGACCTTCTCGGCCTCGCGCAACAGCGGATGGTCGACCTCGGTGCCGGCGGCAGCCAGGTTCTCGATGACCTGCGTGATCTGGCGCGAGTAGGGCGCCGATGCCCGTGCCCGCTGCTGTGCCTTCATCACCCTCGTGGCGGCGATGAGCTCCATGGCCCTCGTAATCTTCTTGGTCTTCTGGACGCTCGTGATACGGCGTCGCAGAACCCGCTCCCTACCGCCTGCCACGGTCAGCTCCCACTGCGGTCGCAGCGCGCCCCGTCAGCGAGGCGCAGGTGCCCACGGCACGGTCGGGTCGGGCGGCCGGGATCACTCGGAGTCGGCCTCGGCGTCACCGGCGGTGATGTCCTCTTCGGGGAGGGTCGTGTCGGCATCGACAATGTGGGAGCCGGTCTCCTCGGCGTCGGTGCCGGGGTGTACGGCGGTGTCGGCCTCTGAGGACTGGAACTGCTCGGCGAAAGCGGTGATTGCCGCCTCGAAGGCCTCTTCGTCGCCGATCCTGCCTGTCTCGCGGATTGCATCGAGTTGTGCAATCTCGCGGGTGCGGAACCAGTCAAGAAGCTCGGCCTCGAAGCGCTGCACGTCGACAACGGCCACATCGTCGAGGTGACCACGGGTTCCGGCCATGATCGACACGACCTGCTCCTCGACCAGCAGCGGCGAGTTGAGGCCCTGCTTGAGGAGCTCGACCAGCCTGTAGCCACGGTCCAGCTGGGCCTGCGACACGGCGTCCAGGTCGGAACCGAACGCGGCGAACGCCTCAAGCTCCCTGAATTGCTGGAGGTCGGACTTGAGCGTGCCGACAGCGGTCTTCATTGCCTTTACCTGGGCGGCTGAACCGACACGTGACACCGAGATGCCCACATCCACGGCCGGACGCACACCCGACTTGAACAGGTCGTCCTGGAGGAAGATCTGGCCATCGGTAATTGAGATCACGTTGGTGGGAATGAATGCTGAAACGTCGCCGGCCTTGGTCTCGATGACCGGCAGAGCCGTCATCGACCCGGCACCAAGGTCGTCGCTGAGCTTGGCAGCCCGCTCAAGCAGGCGGCTGTGCAGGTAGAAGACGTCTCCGGGGAAGGCCTCGCGGCCCGGCGGGCGGCGCAGCAGCAGCGACATCTGGCGGTAGGCCTCGGCCTGCTTGGAGAGGTCGTCGTAGACGGCGAGGGCGTGGCCCCCGTTGTCCATCCAGTGCTGGCCCATCGCACACCCCGCATAGGGAGCCAGGTACTTGAACGGCGCCGGCTCGGATGCGGGGGCAACCACGACAACCGTGTACTCCATGGCACCGTGGGCCTCGAGGACAGCCACGTTCTGGGCGACGGTGGAGGCCTTCTGGCCGATGGCCACGTAGACGCAGTTCACGCCCTGGCCTGCCTGGTTGATGATGGTGTCGATGGCGATCGTGGTCTTGCCGGTCTTGCGGTCGCCGATGATGAGCTCGCGCTGGCCACGGCCGATCGGTATGAGCGAGTCGATGGCCTTGATACCGGTCTGCATCGGCTCGTGCACGGGCTTGCGACCCATGATGCCCGGAGCCTGGATCTCCATGCGGCGCTGCACCGTGTTGGTCAGCGGGCCCTTGCCGTCGATCGGCTCGCCGAGGGCGTTCACGACGCGACCGAGGAGGCCGTCGCCGACGGGCAGTGACAGGATGTCACCGGTGGCACGCACGGTCTGGCCCTCTTCGATGTCGTCGACCTCGCCGAGCACCACCGCACCGATGGCTTCCTCGTCGAGGTTCAGCGCCAGGCCGAACGTGCCGCTCTCGAACTGGAGAAGCTCGTTTACGGCAGCATCGGGCAGGCCGGACACACGGGCGATTCCGTCGCCGACCTCGATCACGTGGCCGACCTGGCTCTGCTCGAGGCTGGGCTCGAAACCAGCCAGGTTCTTCTGGATCGCAGCGGCTATGTCCGCCGTGTCAATCGTGAGTTCAGGCATGTTCTCTCTCGTCTCGTGTGCGTGTATGTCTTCCGCTGCTCAGCGGAAGCTCTCTCGGAGCTGGTTGAGGCGGCGGCGGACGCTGCCGTCGATGATGTCGTCACCGATCTCGGTCACCGCACCGCCCAGGACGGACGGATCGATGACCACCTTCACCTCGACCTCCCTGCCGGTTGAGGTGTGGATAGCAGCCTCGAGGCGGCTGCGCTGGTCGGCGCTCAGGTCGATTGCCGAACGGACCGTGGCTACCGCCCTGTTGCGGGATGCGGCACCGCGCTCGACGACGGCCGCGACGATTGCCGGCAGGTCGGCGGCGCGGCCGGCTGCTACAACCATCGACACCAGCGCCGACGTCGTGGCCGAAGCCCTTCCGTCGAGCAGGTCCTCGACGACCTGCTGACGGCGTGCGGCCGGAACCGCCCCGTCGGCGAGGGTCGCCCGCAGGTCGTCGTTTGAACCAAGCGCCTGGGAGAACTGGAACAGCTCGTCCTCGACAGTGGCCAGGTTGCCCTCGGCCACCGCAACGGCGAAAAGGGCGTCTGCGTAGGCGTCAACCCGAGGATCAGCCATTGCTCCCGGCCACCTCGTCGATGTAGGCGTCGATCAGACGGCCCTGGACCTCGGCATCGAGGCTGGACTGCACAACCCGCTCGGCGGCGCCCAGGGCTATACCGGCGACCTCGGCGCGGAGGTCGGCGATGGCCTGCTGGCGTGCCGACTCGATGTCGGCTGCCGCACGCTCGCGCATGTCGGCGATGTCCGTCTCTGCACGGGCCGACAGATCGGCCTTGAGCTGTTCGGCGGCACCACGTGCCTCGTCGATCAACCTGGAGGCCTCACCCTTGGCATCACCCAGTCGGGCCTGGTAGTCGGCTTCGACCGCCCTGGCGTCGATCTTGGCCTGCTCGGCCGCATCGAGGTCACCGGCAATGCGCTCTGCACGTGCGTCCATGGCCCCCTTCACAGCCGGGAAACCCTTCTTGGCCATGAAGAAGAACAGGAGACCGAAGGACAGGCCCCCCCAGATGATCTCGTTGGTCTCGGGGAGGATGGGGTTCGGGGCCTCGAAGCACTTCTCGAGGTCGTCCTGGACCCCTTCGTCATGCAACGTGTGCTCAAGGTCGCCGTGGTTCTCCTCAACGGCCTCTGCGAGGTGCTCGGCCATACAGCCGCCGACGCTCTCGCCGGATGCTCCGGCGGGGCCGGCCAGGGCAACGAGGCCCAGCACGGCGATCAGCGGTGCCGCTGCCAGGCGGTTCCGTCGTTGGCTCATGGGTTCAACTCTCTCTCGGTCGATGGTGTCAGCTGGTCGTCTGTTCCGAATCCGCCAACTGCCTAGGGCAGCAGCAGGATGAAGACGACGAAACCGATAAGGGCCAGCGCCTCGGTGAAGGCGATGCCGAGGAACATGGTCGTACGCGCCATACCGGCGGACTCGGGCTGGCGGGCCATCGCCGAGATGGCATTACCGACCACTGTTCCGATACCGATACCCGGGCCGATGGCCGCGAGGCCGTAACCGAGGCCGGCGCCGATGGCCTTGAGGCCCTCGACCATTTCACCGGCTGCCGTCTGCGCCAAAACGTTCAGCACTTGGTTTCTCCTGTGTTTGATGTGTTGTCGAGCCGGAGTGTCCGACCCTCTTGGTTATTGAACTTGCGGGTAGAGCCTGAAGGCCAACTGCGGATCAGTGGGCGGGATGCATTGAGCCGCCGATGTAGACGGCGGTGAGGATCGTGAAGATGAAGGCCTGCAGGACCGAGACCAGGATTTCGAACCCGGTCATGAGGACGAGCATCGCGAAGGGTCCGACGGCTCCGATGTAGGTGGAGCTCCACAGGACCTGTGTGAGCACGGCGAAGGTGACGAGCAGCAGGTGGCCTGCGACCATGTTCGCCCAGAGCCGGATTGCCAGCGAAAAGGGCCTCACCACGAACGTGGAGACCAGTTCGATGGGGGTGACGATCAGGTACAGCGCGACGGGCACGCCGGGAGGGAACAGCGAGTTCTTGAGGTAGCCCCCCAGGCCCTGGGACCTGACACCGACGAAGTTGTAGATGACCCAGACCACGATCGCCAGAGTTATCGGCACGGCCATGCGGCTGTTCGCCGGGAACTGGATGCCGGGGATCACCTCGAAGATGTTCGAGAACATGATGAAGAAGAACATCGTGGTGAGGAACGGCATGAACTTGCGGCCGTCGGGGCCGATCGTCTGCATCACGATCGAGTCCTCGATGAAGTCGATCCCGGTCTCGGCTACGTGCTGGACTCCGGTTGGCACCATGGAGGCTCTGGGCCTTCCCGCCAGGATGAAGATGACGCCGGTTATGGCTACGGCCGCCAGATAGACGAGGACCGTCTTGTTGACGGCGTAGGCCGTTCCGGAGAACAGCATGTCGGGCCACTCGAAGAGATGGCTGACAGGCGGGAATTCGAGCGCTAGCACGTTCACTTGGCGTGGTTCTCCTCGGGAGTGACCTGTTGGACTGGTTGGGGCGCAAGGCCGGGGAAGGCCAGCGACGCAGAGACGTGCCTGGTCTCCCACACAAGGAGGCCCAGGTGGGTGACCAGGAGGGTGATGGCGAACGGCACGGCGGCGAACCAGTCGCCACTGCCCTTGAGCGCCACCGCGATCACGGCCAGCGCTCCGAGGCGGACGAGATAGCCGAACAGGACCGCTCCATAGAGGGCGTTCAGAGAAATGCCCACCGCACGGGTGATTATGGCGGCACCGATCAGGAAGTTGGCGACAACCAGCACGAGGGCGACTGCGGCGGAGGCGGCACCGGTGGCTCCCCAGCCGATGGCACCGATCGCCACGAATGCCGGCGCCACCCAGACGGCACGTCTGGCGAGGTCGCGGGCGATGTCACGCTCGGGGGTGACCTGTGTGTGGTCGGCCACGATTGTGGGGGTGGCGGCCATGCTCAGGTGCCCGCCTGCCATGCGGCGCGGCGCTCGGCTGCGGCTCGGTCCATCCGGTCGCTGTAGCTGCGGTACAGCTTCCAGGTGGCGTACCCGGCCGTTACCAGCGTGAATGAGATCGTGAAGACCGGGAAGAGGTTCAGCTGGCGATCCACGAGCCAGCCCAGGAAGCCGAAGATCGCCGGTGTAACAGCCAACTCGAATGCCGCTGCGAGAGCATCGCCGAAGCCCTGCTCCAACTCGCGCGTTCCGACCTGTTGCATCCGCAGATCCCTCCGACCGGAAAGCCTCCGGTCACCATCGTTGCCCCCGCGACGACGGCCGTCTGGAGCGCTTGTGAATCTAATCACCAATGTGGGAAGCAACAACCCGAACCCGGTGTGACGAATGCCCCACTCAACCTCAGGCGCCACCATCCCCATCGACCCACCCGTCCCGCACCGAACCATGCAACCTCGGGTGGAAAACCGTGAAGAGGAGAAGGCAGACGGCCGCAATGCCGATGGGCACGATGGCGTCGCCCGACCCGGTGTAGGTGGGCCACAGCACGAACCCTGACAGCAGCGCCGTCCACGCCCACAGGATCCAGACGGCGCGACGGTGGCCATGGCCCAGGCGGAGCAGCCGGTGATGGAGGTGGTCCTTGTCGGCGTGGGTCACCCGGATACCGCGGGTCGCTGCACGGCGCACGATGGCGAATGCCATGTCGAACAGGGGGACGCCCAGGATGAACAGCGGAATGAAGACCGGGGCGAAGAAGAAGAAGGCCTGACCGCTGAACACCGCGTCGGTGCTTCCCCCCACAGACATCGTCGAGGCCGCCATGAGCAGGCCCAGCAGCAGTGCTCCACCGTCACCCATGAATATGCGTGCCGGGTGCACGTTGTAGGGGAGGAAGCCCACGCATATGCCGACCACCAGCACCGCTATCAGCGCACCCGGACTGCTCCCGGTCAGCACGCCCGCATCGCCCAGGCGGATGGCATACAGGAGGAACGTGGCGGCGGCGATGGCCACGATCCCGCCTGCCAGACCATCGAGACCGTCTATCAGGTTGACCGCGTTGGCGATGAGCACCACCCACACAACGGTCAACAGCGCCGACATGTTCGGCGAGAGGATCATCGTCTCAAGGAACGGGACGCGCAGCACGACGAGCGACACCCCGACGAGGCTCAGGACCGCCCCGGCCACCACCATTCCGGCGACCTTGGCCGTTGCCGACAGCGGCGAGATGTCGTCGACCACCCCGACGGCGCAGATCACCGCTGCTGCCGTCAGCACGCCGAGCATTTCGGACGGTGCTGCAAACACAGGTGCGAAGTCGCCTGTCAGCCAGGCCGTGACGACGCCTACGAACAGGCCGAACAGCATCGCCGTGCCGCCCAGCGTGGCTGTCGGTGAGTCGTGGACATTGCGGTCATCGGGTGCCACGAGAACACCGGACCGGGTGGCGAGGCGGCGTGCCACCGGTGTGGCCACAGCGGTGGCCACCGCAGCGACACCACCGACCACGGCGAAGGCGAGACCCCCGGGAAGAAGCACGGCCACCATCGCGCTCACCGGTTCATCAGCCCCCGTAGGGCGTGAAGCGACCACACAGTTCGACGACCTCTGCCCGAACTTCGTCAACTGCGGCATCGTCGTCAACGCTACTGAGGGTGCGGGCGATCAGGTCGGCGATGACGGCCATCTCCGGCTCACCCATCCCCTGTGTCGTGACTGACGGCGTGCCTATGCGGACACCGCTGGCTACAAACGGCGAACGCGGGTCATCGGGGACCGTGTTCTTGTTCAAGGTGATGCCGGCCCGGTCGAGAACCGTCTGTGCCACGGCGCCGGTGAGCTCCTCGTCGAAGGTGCGCAGGTCGACGAGCAGCAGATGGTTGTCGGTGCCACCCGAGACCATTCGGAAGCCGTGCCGGGCAAGGGCGGCGGCGAGGGCCGATGCATTGGCCACTATCTGGCGCGCGTAGTCGGCGAACGACGGATCGGCCGCCTCGCGGAACGCCACGGCCTTGGCGGCGACGTGGTGTTCGAGTGGGCCGCCCTGGGAGCCCGGGAATACGGCCTTGTCGACCGCCCGGGCGTGTTCGGATGTCGAGAGGATGCAGCCACCCCTTGGACCCCGCAGGGTCTTGTGGGTGGTGAAGGTGACGATGTCGCAGTAGGGAACCGGGTTCGGGTGCACGCCACCTGCGATGAGCCCGGCGATGTGGGCGGCATCGAACATGAGCATCGCTCCGACCTCGTCGGCAATCTCGCGAAACGGTGCCGGGTCGATGATGCGGGGGTAGGCGGTGGCGCCTGCCACGATCAGATTCGGCCGGTGCTCCCGTGCCCTGTCGCGCAGCTCGTCGTAGTCGATCCGCTCGTCGCTCTTCGTGACGCCGTAGGAGACGAAGTTGTAGAGGATGCCGCTGGCGTTCACCGGGGATCCGTGGGTGAGGTGGCCTCCGTGGTCGAGGCTCAGCCCGAGCACGGTGTCTCCCGGTTCCAGCAGCGCCTGGTAGACGGCCATGTTGGCGTTGGCTCCCGAGTGGGGCTGGACGTTTGCGTGGTCGGCGCCGAACAGGGCCTTGACCCGCTCACGGGCCAGGTCCTCGACCTCGTCGACGTGGACGTTGCCTCCGTAGTAGCGCCTACCCGGATAGCCCTCGGCGTACTTGTTGGTGAGCACCGAACCGCTCGCCTCGAGCACTGCCGGCGAGGCGAAGTTCTCGGAGGCAATCAGCTGGAGCGTGGTGTTTTGACGTTCCAGCTCCCGGTCTATGTAACCGAACAGCTCGTCGTCCCGTGAGGTTGGCCAGCTCATGTCGTACCGCCTGTGCTCGGCTGGCCCGGGAGTGGGCCAGGATCGTCCGTGCCCGCTGCCGGGCTGATTGGCCGGAAGGTTACCGGCCGTGGCCGGACCGCGATGCCGGTCACCCGCCGGTTCCGGGTCCGATGAGGACTGCAGCCAGGGCGTCCGCTGCCGGATCGGGTGGCGAGCCCTCGCGTCGCGCTACAACCAGGTGACGGTGGGCCACCGGCCCGGACCTGGTGGCAGCCATTCCGCTGCCAACTGTCGTGCCCGGGGACGGAGGCAGCACGGTCCATCCCAGGCCGAGGCGCACCATCTCTCGTAGGACCTCGGGCTGGTTGGACTCGGCGACAACGTCGAACGGTGCTCCTTCCCGGGCCAGGCCGGCTGCGATAACCGCCCGGGTGTGGGAACCCGCAGGGAAGGTGACCCATGGTCCCCACCGGTGTGGGGGACGCCGAAGCTCGCTTTCGGGGGCGTAGACGTGAAGGGGTTCGGCGAAACAGGGCGTGAACACCACACCCTCTGGAGCGGTCACGGGCTCGACACAGACTATGAGGTCGAGGTCGCCGCTGACCAGGCCCTCGAGGAGGCTGCCGGACGGGGCCACCGTGAGGTGCAGGTCGACCTCGGGACGGTTGGCGTGGAAGGCCCGGATGGCCTCGGCCCGGTGCTGGACCGCTACGGCATCGATCGTTCCGAGCCTGACCACGCCGGCTGAGCCGGAGCGCTGCGATGCCGCCCAACGGGCAAGGTCGCGGGTCTCGGCCACGACCCTTCGGGCATGGGTGAGGACCTCGGCCGCCTGATGCCTCAACCGGGCGTGACGGCCGTGCCGTTCGAAGAGGGGCAGGCCGACCCGGCGCTCGAGTTCGGCGAGGCCCTGGGTGAGAGCTGACGGCGTGACACCGAGGCTGGCGGCCGCTGCCGCACGGGTGGGATGGTCTGTCGCTGCCACCAGGTACTCCAGCTGCTGCACGGTGAGGTTGGGGAGGCTCTGCGGCCCGGTTTTCGACATTGCGGGATCCTGTCTGATGATTCAGTTTTACTGAATCTAACACTTCTTTGATTTGCATCTACTTATGCTTATCTCCATGACAGAACCCACCACCATCGCCCCGGCGACCGGCCGCCTCGGAATACTCACCCCCGGGCTCGGCGCCGTCTCATCCACCTTCATCGCCGGCGTAATCTCGGCCCGCAGGGGCCTGGCCCCGCCAATCGGCTCGGTCAGCCAGATGGCCCACATCCGCCTCGGTGCCCGCGACGAGGACCGCAACCCCCTCATCCGCGAGTTCGTACCACTCGCCGAACTTGACGACATCGTGTTCGGCGGCTGGGACCCCATCTCGGCAAACGTGCTCGAAGCCGCACGCACCTGTGGCGTGCTCGAAGAGCGTGACCTTGCACCCATCTCCTCGGAACTCGAGGGCATCGTTGCCATGGACGCCGTGTTCGACCAGCGCTGGGTCAAGAAGCTCGAGGGCACACGCGTCAAGACCATGACATCGAAGTGGGAACAGGCACAGGCACTCATCGACGACATCGAGCGCTTCCGCACCGAGAACGAATGCGACCGCCTCGTAGTGGTCTGGTGCGGATCCACCGAGGCCTACCAGGAGGCCAGCGACGTGCACCAGACCGTCGCCGCCTTCGAACAGGGCCTCAGGGACGACGACGACAACATCTCCCCCAGCCAGATCTACGCCTACGCAGCGCTCTCCAGCGAGGTTCCGTTCGCAAACGGCGCACCCAACCTGTCAGTCGACCTTCCCTGCATGCTGGAACTGGCAGACACCCGCGGCGTGCCGATCGCAGGCAAGGACTTCAAGACCGGCCAGACCCTCATGAAGACGCTCCTGGCCCCCGGCTTCAAGGCCCGGATGCTGGGCCTGCGCGGCTGGTACTCCACCAACATCCTCGGCAACCGCGACGGCGAGGTGCTCGACGACCCCGAGAACTTCAAGACCAAGGAGGTCTCAAAACTGGGCGTTCTGGACACCATCCTCCAGCCCGAGTCCTACCCCGACCTCTACGGCAACATCGACCACGTCGTGCGCATCAACTACTACCCGCCCCGCGGCGACAACAAGGAGGGCTGGGACAACATCGACATCTTCGGATGGCTCGGCTACCCGATGCAGATCAAGGTCGACTTCCTGTGCCGCGACTCCATCCTGGCCGCACCCATCGTGTTGGACCTGGCCCTGTTCCTGGACCTGGCCTCGCGAGCCGGCCAGTCAGGTGTGCAGGAGTGGCTGTCGTTCTACCTGAAGGCCCCCCAGGCCGCCGGCGAGGCCGATGCAGAACACGACCTCTTCATCCAGCAGACCAAGCTCAAGAACACGCTCCGCGAATGGATGGGCGAACAGCCCGTAACCCACTCCGAGGCCGGCTGACCCTGGCCCGTTGACCCGGCCGGGTTCTCAGATGCGGGTGGTGTGGCCCGCCCAGTACTCGTCCTTCAGGAGGCGCTTGTAGAGCTTTCCGGTGGGATGCCTGGGTAGCTCGTCACGGAAATCCACGCTGCGAGGGCACTTGACGTCGGCCAACTGAGACCTGCAGAAGGCGATCAGCTCACGCCCCATCTCATCGCCTGCGGCCACGGAGTCCACCAACTGCACGACGGCCTTGACCTCCTCGCCGAACTCGTCGTTGGGCACACCGATCACGGCCACGTCAAACACGGCCGGATGCATCGTGAGGACGTTCTCGGCCTCCTGTGGGTAGATGTTCACCCCTCCGGAGATGATCATGTACGCCCTGCGGTCCGTCAGGTAGAGGAAGCCGTCCTCGTCAACGCGACCCACGTCGCCCAGGGTGCTCAGGTTCCCCCCGAGCCTCGAACCGGCGGTCTTCTCGGGGTCGTTGTGGTACTCGAACTGGGAGTCGCTGCGGAAGTAGACGCCCCCCTCCTCTCCCACGGGCAACTCCGTGCCGTCATCGTCGACGATGACCAGCTCGCCTACGATCGCCCTCCCGACTGAACCGGGGTGCTCCAGCCAGTCGAGCGAGTTCGTGTAGGTGAGGCCGTTGCCCTCGGTGCCCGCGTAGTACTCGTGCAGCACCGGCCCCCACCATTCGATCATCGAACGCTTCACCTTGACCGGGCACGGTGCCGCAGCGTGGATTGCAGTCACCAGCGATGAGGTGTCGTAGCGGTCCCGCACCTCTTCGGACAGCTTGAGCATGCGCACGAACATGGTCGGAACCCACTGGCTGGTGTGCACGTTGTGGGCCTCGATGGCAGTGAGTGCCTCCTCGGCGTCGAACTTCTCCATCACCACGATCGTGCAACCCAGCCGCTGGTAACCGAGGCAGAAGCGCAGCGGTGCCGAATGGTAGAGCGGCGCCGGGGAGAGGTAGACGGAACCCTCCTCGGCAGCGAAGAGGATCTTCGCCATCATCGTGATCGGGTTGACTCCGCCCAACGGGGAACCCGACATCGGGGACCTGATTCCCTTGGGTCGACCTGTGGTTCCAGACGAGTAGAGCATGTCCTGGCCCTCGACAGCACCGGGGAACGGCTCGGCCGACTGGCTGGCGACGGCATCCTCGAAACAGGCATGGTCGGCGAGAGGACCACCGATGCTGAACCTCTCCTCCACATTCGGCGTTGCGGCAGTGACCTCGGCGACAGCGTCAGACTTGTACGGCGAGGTCACAAACACCCTGGCGCCACAGTCGTCGACTATGTAGGCCATCTCATCTGCGGTGAGCCTCGACGAAATTGCGGTGTAGTAGAGGCCCGCGTAGTGGGCCCCCCACGCGAGTGCCAGGAACTCGATTCGGTTCTCGAGGCAGAAGGCCATGTGGTCGCCCGGTTCCAGGCCCAGGCTGCGGAACAGGTTGGCGATGCGGTTGGCCTCGGCGTCGAGTTCGGCGAAGGTCATGGTCTGGCCCGAACCGTTCATGACGATGGCCGGCCGGTCCGGCGCATCCTTCGCCCAGCGACCCGGGTACTCGAGTGGTGGATCGTCCGGTGTCCGGGTTCCTGAGTCGCTCATGCGATCCGACAGTACCGGCCGACCGTCCTGAGCGGCTGATCGGGGCACGGTCTGCCAGGTAGCCAACGGGTGTCACACGGCATGCGTACTCTCGTCTCACGATGACCGCCACGTTCACCTTCACCTCCTACGGCGCCAAGGCCACAGCCGCGCTCGGTGACGCCATAGCCACAGCCAAGGGCGATGACCCGCTGGCACCGGTAACGGTGGTCGTGCCATCAAATCTGGTCGGGGTGGCTGCACGCCGCGCACTGGCCACCACACACAGCGCCGGCGGAACCCCGGGCCTGGCCGCAGTGCGCTTCGAGACCCTGCTGGGCATGGCCGGGCTGTTGGCCGGAACGGCCCTGGCCGACGACCAGCGGCGACGGATCTCAGACCCCGTCGTGGGTTCCGCCGTGCGTACCACGCTGGCCAGATCCGCCGACCTGCTCCGCCCCGTCGCACACCACCCGGCGACCGAACGGGCCCTTGTGCGGGTCCACCGAGAACTGAGAGAACTGGACCACACCGAACTCGACAACGTGGCCACCACCTCACGGCAGGCATCCGAGGTCATCCGGCTCCACCGCCTCATCCGGGACCGCCTGGCCGAACGGTTCATCGACGAGGTCGACCTGCACAGGGCCGCCGCCGCCATCGACCCGACACACCCCCTGCTCGACGAGCTGGGCACCCTGATACTGCACGTGCCGGGTCGAACCCCTGCCTCGGGTCTGGCGCTGCTGGCAGCCCTTGCCGAGATCCGACCAGTGGCCGTCATCGCGGCTCTCACGGGAAACGAGGCAGCCGACGAACCAGCCCGCCACCTGGTTGAGCGACTGGGTGGTGCCGTCCCATCCTCGGTGCCGACACCGACGAAATCCGAGCTCGCCGTACGCTCAGTGGCCGACCCCGACGAAGAGGCCCGGGTGGCCGTTCGCGAGATCGTGGCCGCAGCCTCCGACGGCATCCCATTCGCCCGGATGGCCATCGTCCATCCCGGCGGAGAACGCTACGCCAGGCTCCTCCACCAGCACCTGCGCTCAGCTGACGTGCCGTTCAACGGGGTAGCCGGCCGCCGCCTCGACGAGTCGCTCACCGGCCGGATCCTGCTTGCGCTGCTCGACCTTGACGACAACGACTTCTCCAGGACAGCCGTCATGGCGTTCATCTCCTCTGGAGCGGTTCTCGGTGCCGACGGCGCAGCCGTACCGACCACCGCATGGGAACGCCTTGCCCGCAGCGCCGGGGTGGTCGCCGGAGCAGACCAGTGGCGTTCGCGCCTACGGCAGGTGGCTGCCGACCTGGAACAGCGCCGGGACGACCTGGCTTCACAGGGAGCCGAACCCGGCCGCATCGCCGCTGTCGACAAGAAGATCAGCCAGGCCATGGACCTCCTCGACTTCGTCGAGGAACTGATCACCAACGTGGGCACCGACCCGGCGCCGACCGACTGGCCCGGCCTTACCGGCTGGACCGCCGGCATGCTCGACCGCTACCTGGGTTCGACCGCCGATCGCACCAGATGGCCAGACCACGAGGTCGAGGCCCACACCCGGGTGAAGGACCTCCTCACCGGCCTCGCCCGCCTGGCATCCATCGAGCCACGCCCCGGAGCAGCGGCCTTCCGCCGGGCCGTCATCGACGGCCTCGACCACGATCTCGACCGCGAGGGCCGCTTCGGCGACGGCGTGCTGGTAGGCGGGTTCGGCGTGGTCACCGGCCTCGACCTCGACACCATCGTCGTGGTGGGGCTGGCCGAGGGAACCACGCCCTCCCGGAGCAGCGACGACCCGCTGCTTCCCGACTCGTCCCGCCACGCCGCCGGCGGAGCGCTCATGACGCGGCCAGACCGAATGGCCGACCTTCACCACCGCGTCCTGGCCGCCCTCGCCGCCGCACAGCACAGGCGCGTCCTCGTGTTTCCCCGGGGCGACCTGGGCCGCAAGAACGAATGGGTTCCGTCACGCTGGCTCCTCGACCAGGTAGAGGAAGAACTGGGTCTTCGGCCCTCGCCCACCGAACTTGAGGACCTCAGACAGCCGTGGTTCTCCACGTCGCCGTCATTCGTGGGTTCCCTCGAACGCCTCACCTCCCCCGCCGACGAACAGGAATACGCCCTCGCAGAGCTGCTGCGTGAACGACACAGGGGCCTTCCCGTCGACACCTCCGACCGTCGAAGCGCCGACACCGTTCTGAGCCGCGGCATCGACCTGGTCCGTGGGCGCCAGCAACCCGTGCTCACCCGCTTCGACGGCAACCTTGCCGGTGCTGCCGTGCCCTCTCCGGCCGACGGCCGAACAGTGCTGTCGGCCACCCGGCTCCAGACCTGGGTGCGCTGCCCACAGGCCTACCTCATGGAACACGTGCTTCGAGTCGGCGTGGCCCACGAACCACATGACGACGAGGGAATCACCGCACTCGACCGCGGCACCCTGGCCCACCAGGTGCTGGACCGCTTCATAGCCGAGAACCTCGAGAACGACAGCATCCCCGGACCCGAAACAGCCTGGAGCGGATCACAGCGGCAGCGGCTGGAAGAGATCTGCGACGAGGAGTTCGCCCTTGCCGAATCCCGGGGCCTCACCGGACGCGCCCTCCTGTGGCGACACGACTCCGAGCGACTGCGACGGCACCTCCAGGCGTTCCTCATCGACGACCACGCCTGGCGTGCCCAGCACCTCACCACCCCGGCTGCAGTCGAGATGTCCTTCGGGCTCGACGGCAACGGGCCCCTGGTTCACGTGCTGCCAGACGGCCGCAGCCTCAGGTTCCGGGGCCGCATCGACCGCGTCGACCGCGGTGCCGATGGCTCCATCCACGTGATCGACTACAAGACCGGCGGCAAGAGCTCCTACAGGAAGATCTCCGAGACCACCCCCGACGACCACGGCCAGTACCTGCAGCTGCCCATCTACGGCCTGGCAGCCAGGGCCGCTGTCGCCACACCCGACACCGCGGTACACGGCCAGTACTGGTTCGTCACCGATGCCGGAGCACACATCGGCCACCCCCTGTCCGAGGCGGTGCTGACGCGCTTTGACACCGTGCTCACAACCATCATCGACGGCATCGAGACCGGTCTGTTTCCAGCGCGTCCCCCCAAGGACTCCAGGTTCGGCATCGGCTGTGACTACTGCGACCCCGACGGAATGGGTACCGACGCCGTCGCCGCCTCCTGGGAAAAGAAGCGAACCGACCCGGCACTCGAGCCCTACCGCCGCCTCATCGGCGACCTGGACGAGGTGGCCGGAGCAGTCACCGACCTGGGTGACCACGATGGCTGACACCTCCGACCAGGCGGCACGCGACCGCATCGCCACCGACCTCGGCTCCACCCTGTTCGTCGAGGCCAGTGCCGGAACCGGCAAGACCAGCGCGCTCGTGAACCGGATCGTGGCGCTCATCACCAGCGGTGTGGCCATGGAACACATCGCCGCCATCACGTTCACCGACCGGGCTGCAACCGAACTGCGCGACCGGGTGCGGCGCCGCCTGGAGCACCTGACCGACGACGGCCCGCACACCGATGCGGCCAACGCCGCACTGGTCGAGCTGGACGGTGCCGCCCTGTGCACGCTGCACGCCTTCGCCCAGCGGATCCTCATCGAGCACCCGATCGAGGCCGGCCTGCCTCCGGCAGTCGAGGTCATGGACGAGGTCTCGTCGCTGGTCGACTTCGACGAGCGCTGGGACTCGCTCCTGCACACTCTGCTGGACGACCCGGACCTGGCGTTCACGATGCTGGCAGGGCGGGAGTTGGGGATCTCGCTCGATCACATCCGCCGGCTGGCCGTTCGCTTCGACGAGAACTGGGACCAGGTCGACGAACGGCTGGTTTCGACCCCCGACCCCGTGCCTGTCGACGTCCTCGCCATCGTCGCTTCCCTGCGACCTCTCGTCGACCTGGGAGACCACTGCGTCGAAGCCGACGACGGGATGGCCATCCAACTGGAGATGGTCGGGGCCTACGCAGACGAGCTGGAAGCGGTAGCCCACGACCCCCTGTCGGCGATCCGTGTGCTGGGAGACCGCAAGGTCGTGTCCAACAGCACCAGGCTCGGCAACCAGAAGAACTGGACAGGTGCGGTCCCCATCGGCGACGTGCGCGACCAGATGCAGGATGCGCGGGCCCTCCTCGATTCAGAGATAGCCCACCTGACCGACCAGGTGATCAACAGGATCGTCTCGGTGGTAGGTGCCGCTGCCGTGGCTGCGGCCTCACGCCGCCAGAGGCAGGGACAGCTCAGCTTCCACGACCTGCTCGTGCTTGCACGGCGCTCGCTCACAGACGAGGCAACCGGCCCAGGCGTACGCGCCGCCCTCCATGACCGGTACCGCCACCTCCTGCTCGACGAATTCCAGGACACCGACCCGATCCAGATCGAGCTGACTGCGCTCATCGCCGACCCCGACACCGTTACCGACGACTGGCGCCAGCTTCGACCGCCTCCTGGGTCCCTGTTCTTCGTGGGTGACCCCAAGCAGTCCATCTACGGCTTCCGCCGAGCCGACATCGCCCTCTATCTCGATGCCCGGCAGGCGTTCGGCACAGAGGGAGTCCGGCTGGAGCAGAACTTCCGGACCACGGGCCCCATCATCGCCTGGGTGAACGATGTGTTCTCACGGCTCATCGCCGAGGAACCCCACGCCCAACCCGAGTACGCACCGCTCACCTCGACCCGACCCGCAGCAACGGTCGGTCCCGCCGTCACGCTGCTCGGCGTCGACTCCGACCACGGGCGCACTGCAGCCCAACTCCGACTCGACGACATCACAGATGTGGTCGCAGCGGTTACCACAGCCCTGGCCGACGGCTGGACCGTCTGGAAGGCCGCGCCGGACCCCGATGGCGGGCCACCGATCGAGGGCTGGCACCGCTGCACCCCCGGTGACATAGCAATCCTGGTGCGCAGCCGAAAGCCGGTAGCGGACCTTGCGACAGCACTGGCCGAAGCCGGGGTACCCCACCGGATCGAAGCAGGCACCAACCCGTGGGCGGCCGACGAGGTACGCGACATCCTCATGGCACTACAGGCAATAGACGACCCGACCGACGAACTGGCCCTGGTCACGGCCCTGCGGTCACCCCTCTTCGGCTGCGGCGACGACGACCTCCTGGCGTTCCACCTCGGTGGCGGCAACTGGGACCACCAGCAGCCCGGAACATCCGGCCTTCCGGCAGACCACGCGGTTGTCTCGGGCATGGCCTGGATGGCACGCGTGCACACCCAACGCCCCTGGACCGGTCCCGCCAACCTGGTCGAGCAGGTCGTGCGTGAGCGCAGGGCAATGGAACTGGCGCTCTGTGGCTACCGCCCACGAGATGCCTGGCGCCGCATACGCACCTTCCTCGACACGACCCGTTCATATGGTGAGGCCCGCGGAGGCGACCTTCGATCGTTCCTGTCATGGTGCAGGCTGCACACCGCCGACGACGTTCGCTTCGACGAGGTGATCCCCCCGGAGCCCGACGACGATGCCGTGCGCATCCTCACCACGCATGCTGCAAAGGGCCTCGAGTTTCCTGTCTGTGTGCTCTCTGAACTCGGTGCGAGGCGACCAGCAGGCGTCCACACCGTTGCGTTCCCGGATGCCGTTGGCGGAGGTACCGACTCCGCCGGGCAGGCAGCAATTGCCGTGGCCTTCAACAAGGACCTCGCCAACTCGGCCCACCGGGCACACTCCGAGTCGGCGCTCCGCCTCGAGCACCTGGAACGGCTACGCCTGCTCTACGTGGGCGCCACCCGCGCACGCGACCACCTGATCGTCTCGCTTCACCGCAGCACTCCAAAGTCAGATCCTGAGAATCTGGTCAACGTGACGTCGGCCGAGGTTCTCCACGGAGCAGCATCTGGAATCGGGCCCACCAAGACCATCGTCCACATGGAACCGACGGTGCGGGCGCTACCGATGCTTCCCGCTCCCGACACCGCACCCATCCCCGCCCACGCCGAGTGGCGTGCCGCCGCCGACCGGGCCCGGTCCGACGGTGCACGCAGGCGCACCGTGGCCGCCACAACCATCGCCGTCGAGGCAGCGCCGGCGGTGGACGAGGAGTCCGAACAGGCACGCCAGGGCGAAGCCGGACGCCACGGCACCGGAGTGGGCCGGGCGGTGCACTCGGCCCTCGAGGTGGTCGACATGACGGGCACAGGCGAGCTCCAGGCCCGACACGCAGCCACCGCCGAAGACGTCGACACCGACCTGGTCGTCTCCATGGTTGCCGCCGCACTGGCCTCGCCATCGGTCGTCGAGGCGGCAAGGTCCGAGCACTGGCGGGAGCTCTTCGTCGCTGCACCACTGTCAGCCGACCTGCTGCTCGAGGGCTACATCGACCTCGCCTACCGGACCGACTCGGGGCTGGTCGTCATCGACTACAAGACGGACTCGTGGGATGACGAGGAGGACCTGTCCGCCAGGGTCGCCCGCTACCGCCTGCAGGGTGCCGCCTACGCCCTCGCCCTCCAGAAGGCCACCGGAACCCGGGTGGAGCGCATGGCCTTCTGCTTCCTCGGAAGCGGATCAGCAGTTGAGCGCGATGTCCCGAACCTCGATGCAGCCATGTCCGAGGTTGAGGCCTGGGCAGGGGCAGCTACTTCGGAGGAAACCTGAGGGCCCCGTCGAGCCTGATGACCTCACCGTTCAGGTAGGGGTTCTCGACGATATGGCCCACGAGCGCGGCGAACTCGGCAGGTTCACCCATTCGCCTCGGAAACGGGATCGTCGACACCAGCTTCTCCTGCATCTCCTCCGGCATTGACCTCATCAGCGGGGTTCCCATTGTCCCCGGGGCGATGGTGTTGACGCGTATCCCCATGGGCGACAGATCACGGGCGACAGGGAGGGTCATGCCGATGATCCCTGCCTTCGCCGAGCCGTATGCGACCTGCCCGGTCTGGCCCTCGAGACCGGCGATGGACGCTGTGTTGATGAACACGCCGCGCTGTCCATGCTCGTCGGGCTCGTTGCCGGCCATGGCCACGGCGGCCAGCCGCACAACGTTGAACGTGCCGACGATGTTGAGGTTGATGGTCCGCTGAAAGAGGTCGAGGTCGTGAGGGGTGCCGTCGCGGTTGACGGTGCGGGCGGCAACCCCGGCGCCGTGCACGACCGCGACAGCGGACAGCTCACCGAGGCCGGTCGCCACCTCTACAGCCTCTCCCACGGAGGTCTCGCTGAGAACGTCACCGACCACCGCCAACACGGAGCCGCCCAGTTCGTCGGCGAGGTGGCGGGCACGATCTGCCGCCGCATCGAATATCACCACGGATGCCCCTGCAGCGGCAAACGACCGGACCACAGCTTCGCCCAGACCCCCTGCCCCACCGGTAACGAGGGTGGATCGACCATTCAGGTTCATCGGACATCTTCCCTTCGAGGTTGAAACAGTTTCGAACGTAACTGCCCGGGAGGGTGGGAGTCGCCTTCGGAGCGGCAATCATGTGGGGCATGGTTCAAATGGATGACGACACCAGACAGGCTCTACTGCTGTTCAACCGGCGCTCAGCCGCGGCCGAGGCCGCAGCAGAGACGGCGCGACGCCTGAAGAAGGCGGCCACCGCCAAGGATGAGGCTGCCGACGCACTCAAGGCCGCCCAGGACGGAGGCGGTGGGGCCGAGGTGGTTGCCGAGGCCGAGGCGGCATGGCGCGCAGCCGTTGAGACCTGGCAGATGATCCGGGACGGCAGGGAGCCGGAACCCGAGGAAGAGGC
>CEPS01002138.1_pt1 | contig 90865 bp, 90 predicted proteins | sample 530401 | NCBI WGS metagenome assembly CEPS01 (sample SAMEA2620035, study PRJEB7988) | marine metagenome | biome: marine biome (ENVO:00000447); feature: mesopelagic zone (ENVO:00000213) & marine oxygen minimum zone (ENVO:01000065); material: "saline water (ENVO:00002010), including plankton... | reverse complement strand
GAGCTGCCACACACAGATGCAGAAATTATTCGGTTACCGTTAATTGCTACTGCTAAGAAAGTTAATCGTCTATCTATTGGCATCTTAGCTCTGGCAGCACTCGTGAAAGACTCCGATATTATTAATCTAGATGCATTCGCCGAAGCGATAACAGCATTCCAAAAACCGGCGATAGCAGAGATAAGTTTGAGAGCACTGGAGGCGGGTTCAGCGCTGATTCAGGGCAGACAAGAAGTGGAACCAATAATAGTTAGTTCATGATGGACTGTGCACAACAATATCTTCAACCAGGTAATAAAATTGTCAGACAGATATTTACTTTGCCTTTTTCAGATTGTAATGCCGAATAGTCCAATCAGAATGGAACTTGTTTACCAGGCCCGCTCTTCAAGCAAACCCTGCCTCATCTTGAGTTATTTTTGACCCGCAGAGCGGACTGGCATTGAATAAATTGCTTATTTTTTAATTACTTACAGTTAGTAGGGATTAACACCACCCCTGACCTCGTTTTTTCTATTTACGGAGAGTATAGTCTGGTTACCATCAGGCACTATTTGGGCTGGTGTGGCATGGATAAGAACTTCGATAACTGTCTTTTCACTACTCAGTAAACGTACAGAAAAAATAAATAGTCTAGGAGGAAATATGGTATATACAAAAAAGCATCCTGCCTTGTTGATTATGGGTATTATTTTTGTGGCAATTGCTTATCTCGCTGATTCAGGCGGTATATCAGGATTGATCGATTACCTGAAGGCCGGTAAATATGCCGGTGAAATGGTAGGTATGGGCTACGCCTTTGGTGCAGTTGCCGTTGTTGTCGGGCTCTGGCACTTGGCTGGTAGTCATGAAGAAGGTAATTTAGACTACTACATGTCCACAGTTGCTGGCGCGATATTTATCCTGCTGGTGGCGATGCTGGTTCGCTGGTATCTGGCGCCATTGGTTGCTTTGATTAGTACTGGCCTGGGGCCGGTGATGGGCGCTAAATACCTGCATCAGGTGCTCGGACTCAATTATGTCGTACTGGGTATAGTCGCCGGTATCATCATCGTTAATGTTTTCAAGATCCCTGAGTGGGCCGAAAACGGTGTTCGTCTGTCGCGATTTGGCCTGAAAACCGGTGTTATCCTGCTCGGTACTTTGTACAGTCTGGCGGAACTCCAGTCACTCGGTAAGCTATCCGCTATTATGGTTGGCTTTTTTGTACTGGGTTCGGTGGGGTTGGTACTGTTTCTGGGTAAGCGGCGTAATATCCCAAGTTCCATGGGCGGTGTTCTTTCAGCCGGTATGGGTGTCTGCGGTGTGTCCGCGTCGGTTGCAGCGGCCCCGGTAGTGCAGGCCAAGGCTGTCGAAATCGCCTATACCATTGGTACCATTCTTATCTGGGGTGTCGGCTGTATGTTCCTGTTCCCGGTTATCGGGCATATACTGGATCTGGGTCATATTCAATTTGGTGCCTGGGCCGGTACCGGTATATTGAATTCTGCGCAGGTCGCTGGTGCGGCATTAGCGTATCAGCCAGACGGCATCGAGACGCTCAAGGTAGCCGAGATATTCAATATTACGCGTGTGCTGTTCTTGCCGATAATCGTTTTATGGTTAGCAGTCTGGTACGTTAAACAGGAGGGTGGAGAAACTACCCAACAGGTTAACGTCGGAGCCGTGATATTCGAAAAATTTCCAGTATTCGTGCTGGGCTTTATCCTCATGTTCGCGTTGTCATCTACTGGTGTTTTTGCGCCTGCGCAGCATTACAAGGGCAAGTATTTCGACAATAACGTCAAGCAATCGATGTTGCTAAAGGATGATCAGATCTCAGCGGTCAGCTCTGAAATGGGCAAACTGCAAAGAGACGACCGCAAGCAGGCGCTCAAACGCATGCTTGATAACCGCAAGGTTATGACCATCGACGATGAGACTGTTATCCGCGGTATCTATAATGCTAAGGTCCTCTCCAAGGACGCCAACAAAGTGCTTAAAGGGGCGACAAAGGCAGTTAGGCACACCGCCAAGAAGATCAGCAAATTCAGGCAGTGGATTACTCTGTTGTTTGCATTTGGTTTAACCGGTCTTGGTATGCAAATAACTTTTGCATCGATGAAACAGGCTGGCGGCCAACCGCTTGTAATCGGCGGTATCGTCGGAACGACTAAGGCGGTGCTGTCACTGATTGTGATATTATTTTTTGTCAGTGAAACTATTTAACGGGGGATCGAGAAATGACAGATCAACAACATGATTCGCAGGACACCGACCTGCAAGAAGAAGCGGATGCCAAGTTCCATCGCGGCTCCGCATTGTCAATATTCCACAGTGACCGTGCCGAGGATTTTATCGCGCTGCTAGCAGCGATGGCAATAGCCCTTGGCGTTTACATTATGGTCCCATAGACTGTGTAGCACATCCAGTGCACCTGGCGCTCTTAATGGGCGCCAGGTTTTTTTATTTTCTGAATTCACCCGACGGGTGTTCAGCGTTAACAGTATTCCTTGAAAGTTAAAAAAATAATTCTTGCCAGTCACGGTACGGATGGTGCCCGCGCAGCCGAGCTGGCAGCTATCGATTTATGTGTCGAAAAAGGCGCCAGCCTGCACCAGCTTCTGGTGGTGCCGGATTTCTGGAAAGGAATGATGGGGGACGACTGGCTCAATAACGCAGTTACCCAGATTCGATTTGGCAACTATGTGGAAAGTCAGTTGGCGCAAGAAGCCGCAGCTGAACTGGAGCGTATGACACAAGCCTGTGATCAGGCTGGTATTAATTACTCGAACACGGTGCGCCTGGGCAAACCGGCGATCTGTTTGTTAGATGTTGCCGGGCAGGATGATTTTGGTCTAGCTGTTATTGGTTCACCGCGACCCAAAGGCGTTGAGGGTTATCGCTCACGCATGGATCTGGAGCTGTTGGCTCGCTCGCTGACCATGTCATTGATAGTAGTTCCTTACCCGAAACCATGAGTGAAAGCTCCGTTCCAGACAATGAAGATTCTGCCTGGGTCAGTATCGATACACCTTTTAATACCAAAGAATTACGCGCATTTCTGGACGATATAGAACGCTTATATCGAATCAATTCGATGCTGGTGTTTGATAGCTGGCAGTTAATTAACGACAAAGAATTTAGCTTTAAATTAAAAAATCTGAGCAATGGCAGGCTGCTGGAATCAGCGCTCAGCATAGATAGCTCGGATGATGGTATCAAGGTTAGCTACCAGCAGGGCCTGCGCACTTCTACCAGTTTCCATGTTGAACCAAAGGACGACGGCAACTCCAGACTGATCGTCACTGACGACTATTCTGGAACCCCGGCGAGTGAACGCGAACAGCGTATCGATGAGGTGGACAAAAGCCTGGTCAATTGGGGAAACGACCTGCACGGCTACCTGCATCGATGGAAGCGCTGGTCATGGGTTCCCGGCTGGCCATGGTATATGCGCAAAATATGGCAGCCGATGAAACCGATGGCACGTCGTATTACCTATATCTTGTATGTGGTCACAGTGGCAGAAATGATCCTGTTCCTGCTGGTATTTACTGTGTTTCGGTTGGAACTGAGTAAGTATCTCTATTAAAATTCATGCAGTACTGGATTACCTGGTTGAAGACGAGGCCATCACCGAGGAGTTTGCCCACCGGCTCCTTTCCTGGAAGCACTCAGGATTTTCTGTTGATAACACAGTCGGTGTTGGAGCGAACGATCCGCAAGGCCGCCGCCTTACTCAGATTACATCTGTTTTTTTATAATAATACTCCCGATTGAGTACCCCGCACCAAAGGAGCAGATTATCCCGAGATCTCCATTCTTGAGATCAGCATTATAGAGATGAAAGGCGATGATGGATCCAGCAGAACTCGTGTTTGCATAGTGGTTGAGGATGACAGGAGCCTCTTGTTCCGTTGGCTCTTTTCCCAGCACTTTTTTTGAGATCAGTCTGTTCATCGACAGGTTCGCTTGGTGTAACCACATTCGACTGAGATCTGAAGTTTTGATGTTGAGCTCACCCAGATGGTCAGTGATCAACTGTGCCACCATCGGGCAGACCTCCTTAAATACTTTTCGTCCGTTCTGTTTGAAGAGTTTGTCCGGCTTTCCAATGCCAGCAGGATCGCAGCGATTGAGGAAGCCAAAATTATTACGAATATTGTTTGAGTATTGGGTGCTTAGCTTGGTGCCGAGTATCTCCCATCGATGGTCAGAGAGCGCTTCACTCTCCCTCTCTAGAATAATCGCAGTACAGACATCGCCGAAAATGAAGTGGCAGTCACGATCTTCCCAGTCCAGATGGGCTGAGCAGATCTCAGGATTGACGACCAACACCCGACTTGCTGAGCCTGAGATAATCGCATTATAAGCGGCCTGCATGCCAAAAGTGGCAGATGAACATGCCACGTTCATATCATATGCAAATCCTTGGGCCCCAATCGCCTCCTGAACCTCTATTGCCATAGCGGGGTAGGGGCGTTGCATATTTGAACAGGCGACAATAACGGCATCAATCTCTCCACCTTGACGATTTGCACCTTCAAGAGCCTGCTGAGCGGCGGCAACCGATATTTCGCACTGAAGTGACTGTTGATCATTGGTCCTCTCTGCTATTTGTGGCGCCATCACTTCGGGATCGAGGATGCCCCGTTTGTCGATGACGTAGCGTTTTGTGATTCCGGACGCCTTCTCAATAAACTCTACGCTCGACAGTGGTATGGCTTCTAGATCCCCTCGTCCAATTTGATCGTGATGTGAGGAATTGAACCGCTCAGCATACTTATTGAAACTCTCAACCAACTCTTCATTGGTGATCAGTTCGGCGGGGGTGAAGAGGCCTGTACCGCTTATTACAATAGTAGGATTATTCATAGTGAAAATGGCGTCGAATCCGAGTTCGGTTTGCTACCGTTATTGACTTTCATACTAACACGCAATTGATGTTGGCGATTGCAATGATCTGTAAGCTGGTTTTTACTTGCCAGACAAAAGAATCATATTTGTTCATCTCTCTCGACTGCGATATTGTGCAATGTGTAATGGAAATTGCAAGGTACAACGATGATCAGAACGGTTAACACAAGTTTCTCCACTATGCGCTGGATGGCAGTGATGGCAGGGTTGGGATTCAGTGTTCAGTGTTCAGTGTTCAGGCGCTCGCTCACACACCGAGGCCCTGGTGAGTGCAACCACTCCAGGATTAAGTTATTCAAATTGTTATGAGAGATGAGATGAAAGAAGATGCTGAGGGGACCGTTGAGCCTGTAGCAGGAAAAGAAAACCTGATCTGGATCGATCTTGAGATGACAGGCCTTGATCCTGATAGCGACAGGATCATTGAGATTGCTACGATTATTACCGACAGCAACCTTGAAATGGTTGCTGAAGGCCCTGTCATTGCACTCCATCAGTCCAAAAGCAGGCTTGATGGGATGGATGAGTGGAATACGCGCACCCACTCAGCGACCGGTCTGGTTGACCGGGTTCGCCAATCTCAGATAAGTGAACAGCAGGCTGAACAAATGACGCTTGATTTTATTAAGCAGCATGTTCCCAGGGGGGGATCACCTCTTTGTGGGAATTCAATTTGCCAGGATCGAAGATTTCTCTATCGGTATATGCCTGAGCTGGAATCCTATCTTCATTATCGCAATCTCGATGTGAGCACTCTGAAGGAGTTGGCCAAACGCTGGAATCCGCAGGTTCACGATGCTTTTGTCAAAAAAGGTGTTCATAAGGCTCTTGATGATATTCGTGAGTCGATCGAGGAGTTGCGTCACTACCGAAGTCGGTTTTTACGTAATAGTTGAGTTCCCAATAATCTCTATCGTCATCACAAGCTCTTCTGAAGAGAGTGGCTAGAGATGTTGGTCGAGGGCCCAGAGAGCATGTTCACGGACAATCTCAGAGGGGTGCTGGCTTCTTGACTTGAGGGCATTGAAGATCTGATCTGATGGTGGGGCATTACCCAGGGCAACGGCAATATTTCTTAACCATCTGATGTGGCCGAGTCGCCTGAAGACTGAGCCCTCAGTTCTCTTTAAAAAGAGTTCCTCTGACCATGAAAAAAGTTCTACCAGAGTGGAGTGATCAAGTTGATGGCGTGGGAGAAAGTCCGGTTCATCGGAAGTTTGAGCAAACCGGTTCCAGGGACAGACCAGCTGGCAGTCATCACAGCCATATATCCGGTTGCCGATGGAAGAGCGGTATTCAATCGGGATAGAGCCGTGAAGCTCAATCGTCAGGTAAGCGATGCATCGTCTGGCATCAAGTTGATAAGGGGCGACAATGGCGGTGGTCGGGCAGGCTTCAAGACATCGAGAGCAATCACCACAGTGTGGTTGAACAGGCTGATCTGGAGGGAGAGGGAGGGTGGTGTAGATCTCACCAAGAAAAAACCACGAACTACACTCCTTACTGAGCAGATTGGTATGTTTGCCCACCCAGCCCAGGCCGGCCTTCTCGGCGAGAGATTTTTCGAGCACCGGAGCACTGTCGCTGAAGACACGATGGCCACATTCACCTACCTCAGCCTCAATTCGTGAACTGAGTTTGGCAAGTCGCTTTTTGACTGTCTTGTGGTAGTCACGACCAAGTGCATAACGGGCAATATAGCCTTGTTCAGGGTTTGAGAGTGATTTCTGTGCAACTCCAGTGGTTGTAGAGAGGTAGTTCATCCTGCAGATAATCACGCTCTTGGTCCCAGGAATCAGCTCAGCAGGGCGGGATCTTCTGATCCCGTGTTTTTCCATATAATCCATCTCGCCGTGAAAACCCTGTGAGAGCCACCCATTGAGCTCATTTTCTGCCTTGCCCAACGCGGTGTTAGAGAAGCCAATAGATTGAAAACCGAGCGCTCTCCCCCAATGTTTTATTTTGAGGGGGAGATCATCCGGATCTTTCAGGTTATTATTGGTTTGTTTCACATTCACAGAGCACTATCATACCGGTGATGACAGATCTCTCCCACATCAACCCAAAACTTCATCTTTTCACTGCGGATCAGGTTCGCAGGCTTGAATCGATCGCTATTGATGAGTTTGAGATTTCTGCTTTAACACTGATGGAGAGAGCCGGTGCTGCTGCTTTTTCAGTGCTCAACCGCCATTGGCCAGACCTTAAACGTCTTGTTGTCGTCTGTGGCCCGGGAAATAATGGTGGGGACGGCTATGTAGTGGCCCGCCTTGCTGTTGAGAGTGGAATAGAAGTTACCCTGGTGGGGTACTCAGAGCCCAAGAGTGATGAAGCGCGAGAGGTTCGTGATCAGGCCGAGAAGGCAGGCCTTGAGCTCCAGCCGGCGACCACTGAAGCTCTCTGTCGGGGTGAGGTTATTGTTGATGGCCTGTTGGGCTCAGGTCTCACCCGCCCTCCCGAGGGGCCGGTGAGGGAAGTCATCAGTCTGATCAACAAGTGCGGCACCCCAGTGCTCTCGCTGGATATTCCTTCAGGGCTTGAGAGTGATACCGGCGCCACACCGGGGAGAGTGGTAAAAGCGGATGTCACTGTTACCTTTATTGGATTCAAGCCTGGATTATTTACCGGTCGTGGACGAGAGTTTTGTGGTGAGTTGCATCTTTCAGCGCTCGAAGTCCCCCAACAGGCCTATGATCGCGTCACCCCAACGGCACGATGTCTGAGTGATGATCAGATAGCCGCTTCTCTTCCCCATCGACCACAGGATGTCCATAAGGGTCAGGTCGGACGGCTGTTGGTTGTCGGCGGAGATATCGGAATGTCAGGGGCTGTCACTATGGCAGGTGAAGCGGCATATCGGGTAGGGGCCGGTTTGGTGACCCTTGCAACCCGGCGAGAACATGCGGCACAGATTGGGATCCATCGACCAGAACTGATGACCCGGGGAGTTGAAGACAGAACAGCACTTGGAGTGTTGATTGATGAGGTTGATGCGGTTGTCGCCGGGCCGGGACTTGGAAACGGGGAGTGGGCCGCTGAGATGTTGGAACAGCTCCTGGAGTGCGACCTCCCCCTGGTTATCGATGCTGATGGATTGAACCAGCTGGTAAAGCTTGGAGGCCACAACAGTGCTCATTTGCAGCGTCAGAACTGGATCTTAACGCCTCATCCCGGAGAGGCAGGAAGACTGCTCGACTGTGTCAGTGGTGAGGTACAAAATGATCGGTTCGCTTCAATGGAGGCCATTCTCAGGCGATTTGGTGGGGTCTGTGTGTTGAAAGGTTCAGGGACACTGGTGGGACAACAAGAGCAACTTCCACTGTTGTGTCAGCGTGGTAATTCCGGAATGGCATCTGGAGGTATGGGGGATGTACTCTCAGGAGTGATCGGTGGTCTGCTGGTTCAGGGAATGACCCCACTGAACGCAGCCTCGGCGGGGGTGTGGTTACATGCTCTGGCGGCTGATTCCAGTGCTGAAGAAGAGGGTGAAATTGGGATGGTGGCACTCGATCTTATGGCTGGAATCCGGCGGCATCGAAATCGTCTTGTCGGCCTGGAGTCGGATTTGGGCAAGACCGAATGAGGGTGGTGGGTGAGTCAGAGATGGTGGCGTTGGGCCGTCGTTGGGCCAGGTGCCTGCAGCCAGGAACCGTTGCCTCATTCAGAGGTGATCTTGGTGCAGGAAAAACCACCCTTGTAAGAGGGCTGTTAGAGGGGCTTGGCTACAAAGGCATTGTTCGGAGTCCAACCTTTACCCTGATTGAAAGCTATACAATTGCCGACATATCAATCCACCACTTTGATCTCTATCGTGTTGAAGATCCAGAAGAACTTGAACTGATTGGCTGTCGTGATTATCTCAATAACCAGGATATCTGCCTTGTTGAATGGCCTGACAAAGGGGGGGATCTGTTCTCCAGTCCGGCCATTGCTTTTGAAATCAGCCATACAAAAGAAGGCCGTGATGTGGCGTACCGGTTGTTTAGAGATGATCCGTGTTGGACGGAAAATGAGGGCTTGTAAGAGTTGAACTCAAGAATCTCTTTCATCGTCTTGTTGGTGGTGCTTCTTGGCTGGGGAGATATTGCCTCTGCAGATTCAGTCTCGTTGACCAATCTGCGGTTTTGGCACGCGCCAACCCGAACTCGTCTGGTGTTTGATCTGGATGGGCCTGTCAGATACAAAGTATTTCGCCTGGAAAATCCTTCACGACTTGTGGTTGATTTTGATCGGGCACGCTTTAATGGCGAACTTCCTTCAAACCAAAAAGCCGGACCCTTTATTAGCAAGGTAAGAAAGGGGGTGCCTTCGCCGGAGAAGTTGAGAATTGTCCTCGACCTTGATTTACCGTTAAAGGCCAGCGTGTTCTCTCTCCTGCCAAATGATGTTTATGGTTATCGGTTGGTGATTGACTTAAACCGCATCGCAACACCTGTGGCCCGCGCTGACCCCTCTGGAAAATCGTCGCAGACCACTGAAGGAGATGCTGGTGATTTTGTGGTGGTGATCGATGCCGGCCATGGCGGTGAAGACCCGGGTGCCATTGGTTCACGCCGAACTAGAGAGAAAAATGTTGTATTGGCTATTGCCAAAGAGCTCAAGCAACAGTTGGATGCCCTTCCAGGAGTAAGGGGGGTGTTAACCCGAAAGAGTGATTACTACATCAGCCTGCGCAGGCGCACCACCCTGGCAAGAAAATATAAGGCTGATATTTTTATCTCTATCCATGCCGATGCTTTTCCCAAAAAACAAGTGAGAGGGTCCTCGGTCTTTGCACTCTCTCGTCGCGGGGCCTCTAGTGAGACAGCCCGCTGGTTGGCGAAAAAGGAGAACTCGGCCGACCTTGCGGGCGGCGTCAGTATCGCTGATAAGGACGATCAGCTCGCAGAGGTCCTTCTTGACATGTCAATCACCAAGACAATCAATGACAGCATTGTGCTTGCCTCGAATGTGTTAAAGGAGCTCGCAAGAATTGGAAAGGTGCATAGCCGATATGTTGAGCAAGCTGGATTTGTTGTTCTTAAATCACCGGATATTCCATCGATTCTGGTAGAGACGGCTTTTATTACCAATCCGACCGAAGAGAAGTTGTTAAATTCAAAATCCCATCAGAAGCAAATTGCAGGGGCAATCCGCAAAGGGGTTCAGCGTTATATGAGACTACACGCCTCCAACAGGAGCGGATAGCTTCCCCTGGAATTGAATGGGCACAGGTACTAAAGAGATCAGTAATGACAATCAATAGACCGATAATTCAATTGGAGCCGCAACTGGTCAACCAGATTGCTGCAGGAGAGATTGTTGAACGTCCTGCTTCGGTGTTGAAAGAGCTAATGGAAAATGCATTTGATGCCGGCGCCGACAAAGTGGCGATAACGGTTGAAGAGGGGGATGTAGGCTCACTCACAGTGACAGATAATGGTCGCGGAATTCCAAAAGAAGAGATCAGCCTGGCTCTTTCAAGGCATGCCACAAGCAAAATCAAAAGTATGGAAGAGCTTGAGGGTGTGGCGACCATGGGGTTTCGAGGTGAGGCACTTCCAAGCATCGCTTCTGTTTCACGGCTTAAGCTAAGCACTCGCATTGATGAAGAAAAAACAGGTTGGGAGCTCAATCTGGAGGGAGGGGAAGCGCTGGCGCCCATGCGACCGGTTGCCCGGATATCGGGGACCACCATCGAAGTCAGGGATCTTTTTTTCAACACCCCTGCAAGACGAAAGTTTCTGAGGAGTGAATCAACCGAGGTTCGACATCTTGAAGAGGTCGTCAGGAGGCTTGCGCTGAGTCGTTTTGATGTCGATATTGAGATCGCTCGGGGGAAGAAAATCACCCGGTATAAGGGAGCAGCAGAGAGTCCACAAAGGCGCATTCGCGAGGTGTGTGGCCGGGAATTTTTTGAACAAAGTTTGCCAATAGAGTTTAATTCCGGAGCCATCCACCTCTATGGCTGGGTAGGACATCCTACCTTCTCCCGCAGTCAGCGTAACCTCCAATATCTCTATGTTAATGACCGAAATGTATCGGATCGCATGATCTCTCATGCCGTGCGACGGGCCTATCAGGATGTTCTCTATCACGGCAGACATCCGGCCTATGCTCTTTTTATTGATATTGATCCAAAAAGAGTTGATGTCAATGTGCACCCAACAAAGAGCGAGATTCGTTTCAGAGAGGGGCGAGCCGTCTATGACATTGTTTTCAATGAGATCGAGTCGGTTATCTCCCAGCCACTCTCAAAGAGAAGAGAGGGCGAGCGGGAGGGTGAATCAACCCCTCGATTCAACCCTGCAGGAGGAGGGAAGGGGGCCTTCAGGCCAACATCAATGCACCATACCCCTGGTGCCCAGGGGCATCTGAAGCTTGAGGTAAGAGAGGAGCGGGCCCTCTATAGTGATCTTCTGGGTGGTAGTGATGCAGAATCAGATTCAGCCCAAACTGATGGCGAAGGCATACCTGTTTTGGGGTATGCATTGACACAACTTCATGGTGTTTATATTCTCGCTCAAAATAGTGAAGGCCTGATTCTTGTCGATATGCATGCCGCTCATGAACGGATCACCTATGAGAGATTAAAAAGAGCCACTGCTGAATCAACGATGCAAGTTCAGCCTCTACTGGTTCCAATAACGTTCAGGGCTTCACCTGCTGAAGTCGCATTGGCAGAAGAACAGATAGAGGTCATCACCAGCCTGGGATTTGATCTCTCCCAACTTGATCAGCAGACGCTGGTGGTACGTCATGTTCCTGCTCTGCTGGGCGATACCGATATTCCTTTGGTGCTCCATGACCTTCTCTCTGACCTGGCAACCCATGAGATGACTCAAGAGGTCGACAAGCGCATCAATTCGCTACTCTCAACTATGGCTTGTCATGGTTCAGTCAGGGCAAATCGTGACTTAACCATTCCAGAGATGAATGCATTGTTGCGGGTGATGGAGGAAACTGACAAAAGTGATCAGTGTAACCATGGCAGACCCACCTGGATTCAGGTGTCAATGGAAGAGTTGGATGGTTGGTTTAGTCGAGGGCGTTAAGCTCTGGCCGGATGGTAATAATGGATGAATCACCATTGGTAATCTTCCTCATGGGTCCTACGGCATCTGGGAAGACTGAACTGGCGCTCTCGCTCTATCGGCAATACCAACTGGGCCTGATTAATGTTGATGCCTCACAAATCTACACCGGGATGGATATTGGCACAGCAAAACCAGACAGGGCCCTGCTCAAACAAGTGCCGCACTCTCTTATCGATATCCGGGATCCCGCTGAATCTTACTCGGCAGCTGATTTTCGGCAAGATGCTCTTGGTGCAATCTCAGCTATTATCAAAGAGGGAAAAACCCCACTTCTGGTTGGGGGCACGATCTTCTATTTTCATGCATTGGAATATGGTCTCTCACCACTCCCTCCGGCAGATCCTGAGCTGAGAGCTGAAATAACCAAAGAGGCTGAAGATGTGGGGTGGCCGCAATTGCATGAGCGTATTGCTGCAATCGATCATGAGGCCGCAAAAGCAGTTCATCCTCATGATGGACAACGTATACAGCGGCTTATAGAACTCTATCAACTGACCGGTGAACCCCCCTCTCAACTCAGGGCCAGGCAACAAAGATCACCACTTCCTTTTCGGATCCTGAAACTGGCTATTTTTCCTGAAGACCGGGAGACCCTTCATCGCAGGATTGAGAATCGGTTCGATCTGATGCTTCGGGAGGGGTTGATTGATGAGGTCAGGATGTTGAAAGAGCGGAAAGATCTATCGATGGAGATGCCGGCAATGAAAATGGTTGGATATCGTCAAGTCTGGGAGCACCTCGAGGGATTTTTTGGTTATAATGAGATGCGCTTGAGGGCTATTGCTGCGACACGACAACTTGCAAAGCGCCAGATCACCTGGCTGAGAAAGTACCAGGGTGCAGAATATGTAGATGGTGATAATCAGATTCTTCTACAGAAAGCCTCTTGCGAGATTGATAGAGCGATTAATAAATAACTATATTAATCAAAAATAAAAAACTAAATCCAAAACAATAGGATTATAATTACTACAACCACAAGGGAGACAGTTAATGGCTCAACAGAAAGCCGCAGCTCTTCAGGATCCTTTTCTTAATGTATTGCGTAAAGAGCGTATTCCCGTTTCTATTTTCCTCATCAACGGCATCAAGCTTCAGGGGCATGTAGACTCGTTCGATCAATTTGTCGTTTTGCTGAGAAACTCGGTCAGCCAGATGATCTATAAACATGCAATTTCAACCATTGTTCCGGCAAAAGCAGTGAAACTGCCCATGGATGATGATTGCGAAGATGAACCGGATGAAGGAAATAGTTGATCTCCACACGCTTTGAACACCCTGTCGGGAGGGGAAATCCGAAGCCGAGTTCTTCCTGATGCAAAACCGTGCTGATCTGGCATTGGGAGGTGCCGCCCGTGAATTTGGTGAACAGAGGGATGATTTTCTTGATCGGGCGGTCCTGGTTCACCAGGGCCGCTCAGACAGCAATAATCCCCTGTTAGAACTACGTCAGTTGGCGGAGTCAGCGGGGGTTGAAGTTGCTGCTGAAATAATCGGCCGGCGGGAGTCACCCAATCCTGCGACGTTCATCGGCTCAGGGAAGGTCGAGCAGATAAAGGATGAGGTGGCGCTCTCAGAGGCCAGTCTGGTGGTCATCAACCATGCGATAACACCTCTTCAGGAGAGAAATCTGGAACGAATCCTGGAGTGCAGGGTCCTCGATAGAACCCGCCTGATTCTGGATATCTTTGCTCAACGAGCCGTTACCCATGAAGGGAAACTGCAGGTTGAACTGGCCCAACTGCGTTATCTCTCTACCCGATTGGTCCGTGGATGGACCCACCTGGAGCGGCAGAAAGGGGGAATTGGCCTTAGAGGGCCAGGTGAGACACAGCTGGAGACGGACCGCAGGCTGATCGGTAAGCGTATCAGTACTCTGGTTCGTCGACTTGAACGTATTCGACGCCAACGAGAGCTGAGACGACGATCCCGTAGAAAGGTCCCAGTACCGACAATTTCATTGGTGGGCTATACCAATGCAGGAAAATCAACACTCTTTAATCAATTAACGGAAGCCAATGCCTTTGTTGCTGATCAGGTCTTTGCCACACTCGATCCGACAATGCGGCGTATTGATGTAGAAGGGTTTGGTGAGGCGATCATTTCAGATACTGTAGGGTTCATTCAGGATCTTCCTCACGGTCTGGTCTCCGCCTTTCATGCGACCCTTGAGGAGGTGAGCCATGCTGACCTTCTGATTCATGTGGTGGATGCGACTGATCCTGATCGTGGCGAGATGATGGCTGCAGTCAACCAGGTGCTCGATGAGATTGATGCCTATCAAATCCCCACCATCATCGCCTATAACAAAATCGATCTGGGTGGGAGGGCCGCTGATATTGAACAGGGAAGAGAGGGGCGTATCCAGAAAGTGTGGCTTTCTGCAGTAAGCGGAGAAGGTATGCCCCTCCTCCTGCAGGGGATAGCAGACCACCTGGGCTCAGACCGGCGACATTTTCGACTTCGCCTCCCTGTTTCAGCCTCCCGTCTGAGGGCTTCGCTCTATCGGCGGGGGAGTGTGGTGACTGAGGCATTTACCGATGAGGGAGACTCCCTGCTCGAGCTCAAGCTTGATTCCGGGGATATTGGATGGCTGGAGCAGCAGGAAGAGCTCAACAGCGACTCCACCCTCGAGAGTGTTGCCGCAACAACTCAGGGGTAATTATTTCTACGATCATGTTAAACTTAGCGTGTTTGGCGACAAATGTAGGTCGTGATCTTATAAGCTCTAGAGGAATCTAATCAATGCCATGGAATCAACCTGGGTCTGGTGGTGATAACGGCCAAGACCCGTGGGGAAACAAACGAGGGGAACAGGGGCCTCCTGATCTCGATGAAGTTATACGAAACCTCCAGAAGAAGTTCGGAGGACTCTTCGGGCGTCGAAACGGAGGGGGTGGTAATGGGAGTGGCCAATCCGGGGGTAAGGGTCTGCCCTCTCTTCCAGGTAAATCAGTTCTAATGGTTGCAGTGGTCATAATCCTTGGGGGATGGGTAGCCAGCGGCTTTTATACCGTAGAACAAGGTGAAAATGGTGTCGTCCTCCAACTCGGAAAGTTCAAAGAGACTACCCAGGCAGGACTCCATTGGCGGATTCCCTACCCGGTAGAGACTGTAGAAGTCATCAATGTCCAGAAAGTAAATACGGTGGAAGTGGGTTATCGTGCCAACAATCGTACACGACAGGCAACCTCTGTATTACGTGAAGCGTTGATGCTGACCAAGGATGAAAACATCATTGATATCCATTTCGCCGTTCAGTTTGATGTCAAAGATCCCACACGACTTCTCTTTAATGTATCCGAACCCGTCGCAACTGTGGTTCGGTCAGCAACAGAGAGTGCCGTACGCCAGATCGTCGGGCGTAACACCATGGATTTTGCCATTACCGCGGGTCGTGCCGAGATTGCCCAGGAGACAAAGGTGTTACTACAGCAGATACTCGATCGTTATCAGACCGGCCTCAATATCAGGGCAGTAGAGATGCAGAATGCACAGCCTCCCTCACAGGTAAAAGATGCTTTTGATGACGCAGTAAGGGCGCGGGAAGACGAGGAGCGGATCAAGAATGAGGCAGAGGCTTATGCCAATGACATTATCCCTCGCGCCCGTGGTAAGGGGGCCAGGATTGCCCAGGAAGCAGAAGCTTACAAGGCGAGTGTTGTAGCCCGGGCCAAAGGTGAGGCCTCACGATTTGAACAGGTGCTTGCAGAATATCAAAAGGCGCCTGAAGTCACACGGGATCGCCTCTATCTTGAGGCAATGGAGGAGGTGCTGGCGAACTCCAGCAAGCTGATGATTGATCAGAAGGGGGGTAATAATGTGATCTATCTGCCCCTTGATCAGCTGATGAGACAGCGTGCTGGCCAGGGTGCTGAATCAGGATTCACCCAATCTCTCTCCACATCCTCTTCAGGAAGTAGTGATTCAACAACAGACAGCAGTCGAAGCAGAGGTAGTCGCTCAGCACTGCGTGAGCGGGGGGATAACTGATGAGTACCAAAAGTGTATTGGGATTGTTGGTTCTGGTCATCACCGCCACTCTGTTATATGGATCTATCTATACGGTGGATGAGCGCGAAAAGGCTCTGGTCTTCCGCTTTGGTGAGATTGTAAGGTCAGACGATATGCCTGGAATCCATCTCAAAGTGCCCTTCATCAATAATGTGAGGTACTTTGATGCCCGGATCCAGACCATGGATGCCGAACCAGAACTCTACATGACCACTGAGAAGAAAAACCTGGTGGTTGACTCATTCGTCAAATGGCGGGTAAGAAATGTCCCCAAGTATTATGTGACAGTGGGCGGTTTGCCCACCAATACTCAAGCCCGCCTCGCTCAACGAGTGAATGACAGCTTAAGGCGTGAATTTGGCCGACGTAATGTCCAGGAGGTGATCTCTGGTGATCGTGCTGAAATAATGAGTGTTGTCAGAAAAGCGATTGATGATGAGGCCAAGGAGATTGGCATCGAGGTAGTCGATGTTCGACTAAAACGTGTTGATCTTGATCCTGCGGTAAGTGAACGCGTCTATAGTCGTATGGAAGCCGAGCGCGCCCGGGTTGCCAAGGAGTTGCGTGCTCGAGGTGCAGAGGCGGCAGAACGGATTCGAGCAGATGCCGATCGACAACGGGAGATAACAGTAGCAAATGCAGTCAAAGATGCAGAGATTCTAAGAGGTGAGGGCGATGCTGAGGCAACCGCCATTTTTGCTGATGCATTCTCGAAAGATTCAGAGTTCTACCGGTTTTATCGAAGCATCAATGCCTATCAAGAGACCTTTCGTGAAAAGAGTGATCTGTTGGTGGTTGAACCCAATTCTGAATTCTTCCGTTACTTCAAAAAGTCAGATGGAGCTATTGATCGTTAGCAGCTGAAGGGGGAATGATGGATTGGCAGAATCTGCTGACAGCGCTGGCACTCATGCTGGTGCTGGAAGGAATCATCCCTTTTCTGAATCCCGGAGGCTTGCGGCGGGCATTTGATCTTATGAACCAGCTTTCAGATTCACAACTTCGATCAGTTGGATTGGTGTTGATGGTGGTTGGCGTCTTGCTTCTCTACTTCATCAGGTGAATTCAGATGAATGGGCTGAGGAACGACCCGTCATCACCATGAGGAGCCTATCTTATGATGAATTTAAATCGGTGGGTATTGCCGGAAGGCGTTGAAGAACTTCTGCCTGATGAAGCGTGGCGAATGGAAATGCTTCGGAGCGAGGCATTAGGGCTCTTAAGCTCTTCCGGTTATGAACTCGTGGTACCCCCCCTTATCGAGTATCTTGATTCCCTGCTTACCGGAACGGGCGAGGACTTGGAGATCCAGACCTTCAAGGTTATAGATCAGCTGAGTGGGCGAACCATGGGGGTAAGGGCTGATATGACTCCACAAGTGGCACGCATTGACGCTCACACCATCAAGAATGACAAGGTGAGTCGTCTCTGTTATGTGGGCCCAACACTGACCACCCGCCCTCAGGCCCCGGCGGGAACCCGAGAGCCCCTTCAGTTGGGCGCAGAGCTTTTTGGCTGTCCTTCACCTGAGGGAGATGGTGAAGTCATCCAGCTGATGGTCGACATCTTGAAAATGTCCGGAGCAGGGAGTATTCATCTTGATCTGGCCCATGTTGGCGTTGTCCGCCAATTGATGGCTAAAGCAGACCTTGAAGCAACCACACAAGCCGCACTCTTTGATGCACTGCGGAGAAAATCAGAACCGGATATTCAGCTCCTGAACAGAGAAGGGTTGTTATCCGACCACTGGAGTGAGTGTTTTATTGGCCTTGTTTCGATGCATGGACCGATTGAGCAACTGACTGAGATTACCGCCCCTCTGAGCACGCTTGAACCACCCATCAGGGCGGTCGATGAGGTGCTTACAACCCTTAAGAGAGTGGCCGATCTGGTGTCGGTTCTGCTGCCTGATATAGCCGTTGGTTTTGACCTCACAGAACTCAGGGGTTATCGCTATGAAACGGGTGTGGCCTTTGCCGCCTATCTTGAAGGAGAGGGCGAGGCCATCGCACGTGGTGGTCGTTATGATGATATCGGCGAGGTGTTTGGCCACCCTCGTCCCGCGACCGGATTTAGTACAGATTTAAGACGCCTGCTTCGTGCAGGAGGGGGGGGACAAAGAGCGGATTTAGATGTCATTTGTGCCCCCTATGGAACAAGCCAGGCACTTCACACTGCAATTTTGAAACTAAAAGCCGAAGGTAAACGAGTTGTCTATGTAATGCCGGAATCTTCCCCGCAGTCAATGAAAACCATCGGCAACCATCAACTGATCGAGATGGATGGCAAGTGGCAGGTCATTCCACTTCAAGAGTGATTAAAGTAACCCGCTGATGCTAAAGGAATTAATTCAAAGATGAGCGGAACAAATGTGGTAGTGATCGGAACCCAATGGGGGGATGAAGGCAAGGGCAAGGTTGTCGATCTGCTGACAGATCGCGCCTCCGCAGTCGTTCGCTTTCAAGGCGGGCACAATGCGGGACATACCCTGGTCATTGATGGTGAGAAGACCGTTTTACATCTGATTCCCTCTGGAATTCTGAGAGATGGAGTAATGTGCCTGATTGGCAATGGGGTGGTCCTGGCTCCCGATGCGCTCTTCAAGGAGCTGGCCATGCTTGAAGCAAGCAATGTACCCGCCCGTGAACGACTTCGCATCAGTGAGGCGTGTCCTCTCATCCTTCCCTATCACATCGCCCTGGATCAGGCTCGGGAGTGTGCTCGTGGAAAAAAAGCGATCGGCACAACAGGCCGTGGCATCGGCCCCGCCTATGAAGACAAGGCCTCTCGAAGAGGAATCCGCCTTGGCGATCTTTTCGATCCTGACCGTTTTGCTGCTCGTCTTGGCGAGGTAATGGAGTATCATAATTTCACACTCACAGCCTACTTCAAGACAGATCCAGTTGATTACCAGGAGGTGCTTGATGGCTCACTGGCGATGGCTGAAGAGCTAAAAGTCCTGGTTGCCGATATTCCCTTTCTTCTGCACCAGTACCATCTTAAAGATCAGAATATTATGTTTGAGGGAGCACAGGGGACGCTGCTTGACATCGATCACGGGACCTATCCCTATGTTACTTCATCGACCACCACCGCGGGTGCTGCCGCTGCGGGAAGTGGTTTTGGCCCTCGACACCTTGACTATATCCTTGGTATTACCAAGGCCTATACCACCAGAGTAGGTTCGGGACCCTTTCCCACAGAGCTCTATGACGGAGTGGGTCTTGATCACCCGGCAGGCCGCCATATGGCAGAAAAAGGTCATGAGTTCGGGGCCACCACAGGGCGCCCTCGGCGTTGTGGCTGGTTTGATGCCGTTGCCATGAGGCGTTCTGCTCAGATCAACAGCCTGTCGGGGCTCTGTATCACCAAGCTGGATGTTCTCGATGGTATTGAGAAGCTGAAGATAGGGGTGGGCTACCGTTATCAGGGTGAACTCCGTGATACCCCTCCGGTCGGAGCTGATGCCTTCTCGGAGTGTGAGGTTGTCTATGAAGAGATGCCGGGCTGGAGCGAGTCTACAGCAGGCGTTTATGACTATGATCAATTGCCCGAGGGCGCAAAAAACTACCTGAAGCGACTTGAGGCCCTGTGTGAGGTTCCGATTGATATTATCTCGACGGGACCGGACCGAGTTGAGACCATTGTTATAAGAGACCCCTTTGGGTAAAGGTATCCCAGAAGAGAATATCTCATTTCGAGCATATTGAGAGACTTTATAATAAGGAGTCTATTGTGAAGCAGATCAGCTGGGGTGATTTTGAACAGGTTGAACTTCGAGTGGGGGTGGTTGCAGACGTCAAGCCTTTTCCCGAGGCCAAGAAGCCGGCTTATAAGATATGGGCCGACTTCGGGGAGGAGATCGGGGTTAAGAAATCAAGCGCCCAGATCACAGACCACTACACCCCAGAAGAGTTGATTGGACGCCAAATTGTAGGGGTGGTCAACTTCCCTCCCCGGCAGATCGGTCCTTTCATGTCGGAGTTTCTGGTGACTGGATTTATCGATAGTGGGGGTGCGGTGGTTCTGGCGAAGCCAGAGCGGCCAGTACCTTTGGGTTCAAAGTTGTGCTGATAGTAAAATTTTTCGTGTGGAAAAGGAGAGGTTGTGTTAATTTTTCGTCTTGGAGGCTCAAATAAGGTTCCAGAAAAAGAGAGCCAGTCTGAGTTAACAAGATAACACTTAATTATAGGAGGAAATGGAAGATGAATTTATTGTCCAAATATGCAGCTACAGGAATCGTCTTGGCTGCAATCACAACAAGTCCCGTCTCTGCGGCGGGCACGCATCCGGTGACCGGAGAAGCACTGGCCGCTGATCAGACATTCACCTACCGATTGCTCGATGAGCACAGTTCGGTCGATCCTCAGATTGTTGAAGATGTGAACGGTTCTGAACTGGTTCGAGATCTCTTCGAAGGGTTGATGAATCAAAATGCAGCGGGAGAACTGGTTCCCGGCGTAGCGACCCATTTTGAAACCAACGATGCCAAGAATGTCTATACCTTCCACCTGCGGGATAATGCCAAGTGGTCTGATGGAAAACCGGTTACGGCTCATGATTTTGTTTTTGCCTGGCGCAGACTGGCTGATCCCGAAACCGCTTCACCCTACTCCTGGTTTGCCGATCTGATGTCGATCGAAGGGGTGGGCCCGGTAATGAAAGGGGAAGCCTCTCCCGACACACTCGGCGTCCGCGCAGTGGATGATCATACCTTGGAGGTGCGTCTGACGGCTTCACTGCCCTATTTCCCGGCAATGACGACCCATGCAAGCACCTTCCCGTCACCGAGCTGGACGATCAAGGCTCATGGCAAGGAGTGGACAAAACCAGGGAATATTGTCTCAAATGGTGCCTACATCCTGACAGAGCATGTTCCTCAGGAGCGGTCCGTGCGTGAGCGTAATCCAAGTTACTGGAACAATGGAGCCACTATTCTTGAAAAGGTGGTGTCACTTGTCATCAACGATGAAAATACGGCACTGACCCGATACTTAGCAGGAGAGCTCGACAAGACAGAAATTCCTGCCGGCCAGTATCCTCGGTTGAGCAAAGAGCATCCAGACCAGGCAAAGTCCTTTCCGCGTCTGTGTAACTACTACTACACCTTCAACCTCTCCGATTCAGGGCCCAAGGCATTCAAGGATGTAAGGGTGAGAAAGGCGCTCTCATTCGCGCTTGACCGTAACATTATCACTGACGATGTCTTACAGGGTGGTCAGTTCCAGGCCTATACCTTTACTCCGGCGGCAACCGCCAACTTTGATGTTCCAGATGTTGACTTTGCCGGCCTGACCCAGGCTCAGCGGGATGCCAAAGCGACTGAGTTGATGGCGGCTGCGGGTTACGGTTCCGACAACCCACTCAAGTTCAAAATGCTCTACAACACTTCTGAGGGTCACAAGAAGATTGCTATCGCCATGACCCAGATGTGGAAGCAGAAGCTGGGTGTTGAGATTGAGTTGGCCAATATGGAGTGGAAGACCTTCCTCGATGTCCGTGGCAAGCAGGACTTTGAACTGGCTCGAGGGGCATGGTGCGGTGACTACAACGAAGCCTCTACCTTCCTTGACCTGCTGACCTCACAGTCCGGCTACAACGACGGCAAATACAATAATGCTGAGGTTGACAAGTTGATGCAGGGGGCCAAGACCATGTCCGATCCCAGCGGAAACTATACGCGTGTAGAGCAGATCCTCGCAGAGGAGATGCCGGTGATCCCGGTCTATCACTACACGGGTGTCTTCATGCTGAACACTGCATTGAAGGGCTGGCCGTTCGGCAATGTGGAACAGAACTGGTACTCACGTAACCTCTATAAGGTAGCGGAGTAATTCGACCCTAAGATCGGGGCACTGCTACAGAGTAGTGCCCCGACTCTTTTTCCAACGGGGTACACTCCCGGTTGAGTACTAAAGAAGGTCCTCCGCAATGCTGAACTATGTGATCAGGCGGATTGCCATAGCACTCCCTACGCTGCTGATCCTGATAATAATCTCATTCCTGCTGATGCATGCTGCACCAGGAGGCCCCTTTACCTCTGAGCGACCTCTGCCCCCACAGGTTCTGGCCAATATTGAAGCCAAATACGGCCTTGATCTTCCGATCTGGCAACAGATGGTCAACTACACCTGGGGCATTCTGACCGAGTTCGATTTTGGTCCCTCATTTCGATACAAGGATCGTACCGTCAACGAGATTATTGAGCAGGGGTTTCCGATCACACTCACTTACGGGTTCCTCTCATTTATTGTTGCCGTTGTTGTCGGCCTCTCCCTCGGGGTTATTGCGGCAATTCGACAGAACAGCTGGATCGACTACATCGCAGTGGGAATCACTATTGGTGCACAGGTTCTTCCCAACTTTGTGATGGCCCCCCTGTTGGTGATCACCTTTACCCTGTGGTTGGGGTGGCTGCCCGGAGGAGGGTGGTCAGGTGGGGAGTGGCAATATCTTGTTATGCCGGTGATCGCCCTCTCAACCAGCTATATGGCCTCGATTGCCCGCATCACTCGATCCTCCATGCTGGAGGTGCTAAACACCAATTTTATCCGGACGGCCAAGGCAAAAGGGCTTCCATACCGTACCATCATCCTGCGTCACGCCCTGAAGCCGGCAATGTTGCCGGTGATCTCCTATCTTGGTCCCGCTTTTGTCGGCATGATTACCGGTTCTGTGGTCATCGATATCTACTTTTCTACCGGGGGGATGGGCTATTTTTTCGTTAATTCGGCTACCAATCGCGATTATTCCGTGATGATGGGAATCACCATACTTTTTGGTGCCTTGACGATACTCTTCAATCTTGTGGTTGACCTGCTCTACGCCTGGATCGACCCAAAGATTCGTTATTGAGGTTTAAGATAATGTTTCCGGGAGAGAAAAAAGTCGAAGCCATGGCCGAGCATCTCTCCACCCTGGATGAAGTAAAGGGCCGCTCCCTCTGGGGAGATGCACGGCGTCGTTTTATGCTCAACCGTGCTGCTATTACCAGTCTGGCTATCCTGGTGATCATAGTCCTCTTTTCGTTGCTGGGCGCTCACTTCTCTGACTGGTCCAATGAGGAGATCGACTGGGCTATCCTCGGGATGGTGGCTGAGAAAGGACAGCCCTCACTAGAGAGTGGTCACTTCTTCGGGGCGGATGAAATGGGCCGTGATCTCTATGCACGTGTTGTGCAGGGCACCCAGATCTCCCTCATGGTGGGGGTGGTGGGCGCCATGATCGCTGTGATTGTGGGAACACTCTACGGAGCCATCTCAGGCTACGTGGGGGGGCGAACAGACCAGGTGATGATGCGAATCGTTGATATCCTGATGTCAATCCCCTACATGTTTGTGCTCATCCTCCTGTTGGTTGTTTTTGGACGCTCTATCATCATGCTCTTCATTGGGATAGGCCTCATCTCCTGGCTCGATATGAGTCGTATTGTACGAGGCCAGACACTGGCCCTGAAGAACAAGGAGTTTGTCGAGGCTGCCCGCTCAATCGGTGTTCCGGGGTCACGGATCATCCTCCGGCATATCATCCCCAATCTGCTCGGTGTTGTTGTTGTCTACGCGACCCTCCTGGTACCAAATATGATCCTGACAGAGAGCTTTATCTCTTTTCTTGGCCTTGGTGTTCAGGAACCTAATACCAGTTGGGGTGCACTCATATCGGAGGGGGCTGGAACCATCCAATATGGGGTGGAGTGGCAACTCCTCTTCCCCTTGGCCTTCTTTGTCGTCTCTCTGTTCTGTTTCTACTTTATTGGTGATGGGTTGCGTGATGCACTCGATCCAAAGGACAGGTAGGGGCATGAGCCTTCTGGAAGTATCCGGCCTCTCGGTTGAATTCGATACCCCCGAAGGGGTGGTTCGGGCTGTCACCGATCTCAATTTCAAAGTAGATAATGGCACCACTTTGGCTATTGTCGGTGAGAGCGGTAGTGGCAAGAGTCAGGCAGTCTTCTCCCTCATGGGGTTGCTGGCACACAATGGCCGGGCTAGCGGCAGTGTAAAGATGGAGGGTGAGGAGATGCTGGGGCGAAGTTATGCCGAGATGAATCGTATCCGAGCCAACAAGATCTCCATGATCTTTCAGGATCCGATGACCAGCCTCAACCCCTATATGCGAATCTCAGACCAGATGGCCGAAGTGTTGGTCTGCCACAAAGGGATGAGCAGAACCGATGCCATCAGGGATTCGATTGAGATGCTTGATGCGGTAAAGATCCCATCAGCAAAAGAGCGTATCCGAATGTATCCTCATGAGTTTTCGGGGGGTATGCGCCAGAGGGTGATGATCGCCATGTCACTCCTCTGCCGCCCCAGACTATTGATCGCAGATGAACCCACGACAGCGCTTGATGTGACCATCCAGGCGCAGATTATGCGACTCCTCGGAGAGATTCAGCGTGAGTTGGGCACTGCAATTATCCTCATTACCCACGACCTCGGTGTTGTTGCCGGTCATAGCGATGAGATCCTGGTGATGTATGGGGGGCGAGTAATGGAGATGGCATCAACAGGTGAACTCTACCGCTCACCTGCCCACCCCTATACCCAGGGGTTGCTGACCGCTGTGCCCCGTCTTGATCATGATGACGAGAGCCTGACAACGATACCCGGTACGCCCCCCAATATGATGGAGCTGCCCAAAGGGTGTCCTTTTTCTGAGCGCTGCCAATATTGCCGTGAACGCTGTCTTGAGGCGATCCCTGTGCTCACTCCACTGGCCCACCATGATCGTCACCTGAAGGCGTGCTTTGCAACAGCTGGGGCTTTAAGATGAGGCTCTCTCCGCTGATGCGTATCGATGACCTCAAGGTCTATTTTAATGTCTCCCCCCAGGGGGCAATGCCGTGGACAAAACACCATACTCTCAAGGCCATTGATGGGGTCAGCTTTGAGTTGGAAGGTGGCGAAACCCTTGGCATTGTGGGTGAGTCAGGATGTGGCAAGTCGACGCTGGCACGAGCTATCACCCGCATGGTTCCGGTAGAGTCGGGTGAAGTGGTCTTTCTGGGGAGTGATCTTCTAAAACTTGATAAACAGGCCCTTCGGGAACACAGAAAACGGATACAGATGGTTTTTCAGGACCCTCTTGCCAGTCTTAATCCAAGGATGACGGTCGGAGAGATAATAGCCGAACCCCTGAAGACCCATTTTCCAACGTTATCGGCCTCTGAAGTAAAAGAGGCGGTCAGAGAGGTGATGTCGAAGGTGGGTTTGCTCTCCAATCTTATTAATCGTTATCCCCATGAGTTCTCCGGGGGGCAGTGCCAGCGTATCGGTATTGCCCGTGCGCTCATACTCAAACCAAAACTGATTATTTGTGATGAACCTGTTTCAGCACTCGATGTCTCAATTCAGGCACAGGTCATCAATCTTTTAAAACAGCTCCAGGATGAGATGGAGCTTGCACTCATCTTTATCGCCCATGACCTGAGTGTAGTAAAACACATCAGCACCCGGATCTTGGTGCTCTATTTGGGTAATATGGTGGAGTTGGCTGACAGTGCTGATCTCTATGCTCAGCCACAACACCCTTATACCCAGGCGCTTATTTCGGCAGTACCGATCCCTGACCCGGAGATTGAGAAAACAAGGGAACTGATCCTGATTGAGGGTGACCTGCCATCACCTACCTCGCCACCCTCTGGTTGTGTTTTTCACACCCGATGCCCACATGTCAGTGAACGGTGCATAAATGAAAGGCCAAAGCTGAGAAATGTTAATCGGGGCCACTCGGTTGCCTGTCATCTGGTTTTATGAGCATCTTGACAGATGTGTAAAAAGGATTAATCTGCGTTACACTCGCTTCCCACTGGGGGTCCATAAAAGGGATATTCAGAGACGGAGGGAGAGAACGGAATTAAATCACAAGAAAAAGTCCTTTTAAAACAATGTTTTTTATAGTTAAAGATACTTTGTGATGATCTTTTGATTTGGTGCCGAGGAGAGGACTTGAACCTCCACGGGGTTACCCCCACCAGCACCTGAAGCTGGCGCGTCTACCAATTCCGCCACCTCGGCATAGGTGTTCCGTAAAACGGAGCATCGGAAGGCCGGCAACTCTAACCAATATCCCATTTTAATGTCAACGAAAGCTCGTAAAAAGAGTAAAAAAAAGCAGCCGTTCAAGCCTTCGACGGCCACACGAATGCCCTCTATCCGATCCACACAGATCATCGACCTGCTGGCGAATGCAAAGCAGCCGCTCACACTTACTGCTTTGACCAAGGCCCTTGGGCTAAATAAAGGGCAGGAGAACTATAAGCTCACCAGAGCACTCGATCGTTTGTGTAAAAAAGGCAAGCTCATCTGTGATCGTCGGGGTCGCTACTCACTCCCCCAGAAACTCGACATGATTCAGGGCAGTATTGTTGGCCATCCCGATGGGTTTGGCTTTCTTGCCACAGGGGAGGGAGATGATCTTTTTCTCTCTCCTCGTCAAATGCGCAAGGTACTCCATGGGGACCGGGTGCTGGCCACTGTCAGCCGGGTTGACCACCGGGGTCGGCGTGAGGGACGTATTGTCGAAGTGCTTGAGCACCACAACCGTGAGGTAGTCGGTCGTTTTATTGAACATGATGGGATTGGTTTTGTCGCTCCTGATGATCGCCGTTTGATTCAGGATATTGTGGTTTCCGGTCAGAAAAGGAGAAAAGCAAAGCCGGGTGAGATTGTGGTCATCAGGATTATCCGTCAGCCGACTGACAGGCTCCCCCCCTCCGGTCATATTGTTGAGATTCTTGGACAGGAGATGGCGCCGGGAATGGAGACTGAAATAGCCATTCGCAAGCATGGCCTCCCGGTGGGTTGGCCGGCCGATGTTATCGCCAGTGCAGATAAAATTTCTCAACGGGTTGAGAATAAGTCGCTTGCCGGCCGCCTTGACCTTAGAAAGACGCCCCTGATTACCATAGATGGTGCTGATGCCCGTGATTTTGACGACGCTGTCTTTGCCCAGAAAGAGGGCAAAGGGTGGCGGTTGCTGGTGGCAATTGCCGATGTGGGGCACTATGTACAAACGGGATCAGTGCTTGATCGTGAAGCCCAGGAGAGAGGCAACTCTGTCTACTTTCCGGATCGGGTTCTCCCCATGCTGCCGGAGAGACTCTCCAATGGCATCTGTTCTATCAACCCTGATGTTGACCGGCTCTGTCTGGTCTGTGAGCTCCTTATCACCCCGGGGGGGGGAGTCAAGCACTATCAGTTCCATGAGGCGGTGATGCGCTCGGCCGCCCGACTTACCTATGATGAGGTGGCCGCCATTTTAGTGGATGGAGACCGGGTTACACGAAAAAAGCGGAAGAAGATTCTTCCCCAGCTGGAAACCCTCTACAGTCTCTATCAAGCATTGGCTCGGGCAAGAGGGCGACGAGGGACTATCGATTTCGAGATCCCTGAGCCGGTTATTGTTCATGACCATGCCGGAAAGATTGAGCGCATCGATCTGCGTGAGCGTAATGATGCTCACAAGCTGATTGAAGCTTGCATGCTGGTGGCCAATGAGTCAGCTGCTCACTTTCTTGCCGAGAAGAGCGACCAGGGTATCTTTCGCAATCATGATGGTCCTGAACCGGACCGGCTGGAGGATCTGCGAAAGTTTCTGGGCGTTTTTGGCCTGAGTCTGGGTGGAGGGGCAACCCCTCATGCTGCTGACTATGAGAAAACAATCAGAAGTGCGCACTCCCGACCGGAACTGGCCCTTGTGATCCAGACCATGATGTTGCGATCACTCTCTCAGGCCGTCTATGCAACAGAGGAGCGAGGCCATTTTGCCCTCGGTTATGACCACTACACCCACTTCACATCGCCCATTCGACGCTATCCGGATCTTGTTGTGCATCGTTTGATCAAATCAATCCTGAAAAAAGGAAAGAGTAGGAAAATCAAACATTTACCTCAAATAGCTGAGCATTGTTCTATGACAGAGCGACGAGCCGATGACGCTACTCGGGATGCAGTGAAATGGCTGAAGGCGGAGTATATGCTCGATCGTATCGGCGAAGTCCACCACGGCGTGGTAACGGCAGTGACCAATTTTGGTCTCTTTGTTGAACTTGGCGAACTCCATGTTGAAGGGCTTGCTCATGTCACTGCTCTGGGAGAGGACTATTTTCACTTTGATCCAGTCCAATACCAGCTCACCGGAGAACATACAGGGAAGACGTTTCGACTGGGTCAGAACATTGTTGTCAGAGTAGTACGGGTTGACCTTGATGAGGGTCGAATTGACTTTGAACCAGAGAGCCCAGTCTCAGGTGGCAGAAAAAGAAAGGCAAGGCGGAAGCGATGAAGCGCCCCCTTGTTTATGGGATTCATGCGGTAGAGGCGCTGATCAAAAGAAACTGTGAACAGGTGGATGAGATCTGTGTCTACGGTGAAAGTAGGAACCGACGCCTCAAAGGGCTGATTGCCGAGTGCCAGAGAGTAGGGCTCTCAATCAGACGAGTTGAACGTTCACATCTTGATACTCTCTCAGGGGGGGAACGACATCAGGATGTTGTTGTTCTGCTGAATTCAACCGCTGCAGAAAAACTCCCCCTGGAGCAGTGGCTTGACAGTCTCAATATCCCCCCCTTTGTGTTGATTCTCGATGGGGTTGAAGATCCGCACAATCTGGGCGCGGCTCTGCGCTCGGCGGATGCTGCAGGTGTTCAGGCCGTGATTATTCCCAACGACAGATCCGCCCAGCTCACTGGGGTTGTCAGAAGAGTGGCCTCGGGAGCAGCGGAAGCCCTTCCCCTCTACCGGGTCAAGAATCTGGTCAGGACAATCAAACTGCTCAAACAGAGGGGAATCTGGGTTATCGGTGCAGCCGAGGAGGGTGAGGAATCGCTCTATAGTGTTGATCTGGATGGGCCGCTTGCCGTCGTCCTTGGTAGTGAGGGGAGAGGGCTTCGTCGATTGACCCGGGAGCAGTGTGATCGGCTGATCAATATTCCCATGGCAGGGAGTGTTTCAAGCCTTAATGTCTCTGTTGCAGCAGGGATCATTCTCTATGAGGCAGTTCGACAGCGAAACCACTTGGAGTGATCTTCAGGCGGTCTGATTAAATCATTCCCCCTGGTTGGGGTTGATTTGCTTCTCTTGGAACTGACAGAGTTCTTGAATAGTACAGCTGCGGCATCTTGGTTTTCGCGCTGTACAGGTGTAACGGCCATGCAGAATAAGCCAGTGGTGGGCACCCATCTTGAATTCATCAGGGACTCTTTTCATCAGTTGGTCTTCCACTTCCCTGACATCCTTTCCTGGTGCAAGGCCTGTTCTGTTGGAGACTCTGAAGAGATGGGTATCGACAGCGATGGTGGGCTTCCCAAAGGCGGTATTGAGAATCACGTTAGCTGTTTTCCGCCCCACTCCAGGCAGTGCCTCCAGCTCTTTTCGGGATGCTGGAACCTTACTCTGATGCCGCTCAATCAGGAGTTGGGAGAGTTTGATGATGTGTTTGGCCTTGCTGTTATAGAGGCCTATGGCCTTGATGTGTCCTTTTAGTCGTTTAACGCCAAGCGCTATCATTGCTTCTGGCGTATTGGCTTGTGGAAATAGGGTCTTTGTGGCTCGGTTGACGGAAATATCCGTGGCTTGTGCAGAGAGAACAACAGCAACCAACAACTCATAGTGAGAGTTGTATTTAAGTTCAGAGGAGGGAGCGGGTATTGCGTCCCTGAGTCGCTCAAAGAGCTTTGTTCGTTGTTTGGGTTTCAATCGTTGTCCCCTTTTTGGGTTAACAACAGACGTCGTTTTCGAACCCGGCTGACCGCTTCAAGTATTTCATCTCTAAGCTCTGAACTTTCTGAAGTCGAGAGAGTTGATGATTGAAGTTTGTTTTTTTCGGCCTCTTGGCTGAGGCGAAGTTTCCTTAATCGGTAACGTTCTCTGGAGCTCATGGCCTCCTCTGCTGTGTACTCCTTCCAGAAGCTACCCCTATCCGCCTTTGGGGTTGGCTCAAGGAGGATGCAGTCTACTGGGCAGACTGGGAGGCAGCGCTCACAGCCAGTACAAAATGAGATAATGACAGAGTGCATGTATTTTGCCGCACCGACAATGGCATCAACCGGGCAGGCCTGGATGCAAAGTGTACAGCCTGTACAATTAGGCTCATCAACCACAGCGTATTGTCGCTTAGAGGCAGTTCCAACCTCGCTACTAAGGTTGATGGGATCACACCCTGAGAGTTTGGCCAGCCCCCCGAGCGTGACGCTCTCCCCCGGAGGGCAGAGATTGATATTGGCCTTCCCGTCGGCCATTGCCTCAGCATATTCGAAACAGCCGGGATACCCGCATTGGGTGCAGTGGATCTGGGGCAACCAGCGATCAAAATCTGAGGTCGTCGGCAGGCTTGGTTCCATGCTGTTGATGGGTGGCGTCGTTAGGGTGAAGCCCTGGCCTTAGCTGATGCGCATTCCTGGTTCGGCACCCTCATCAGGAGAGAGAATGTAGAGACCACTCTCATCCGAACTTGCTGCGAGAACCATCCCCTCTGATACCCCAAAGCGCATCTTGCGGGGGGCGAGATTGGCAACCATCACCACCATCCGACCAATCAGCCTGGCTGGGTCATAGGCAGATTTGATTCCAGCAAAGACATTCCGGGTCTCCCCACCAAGATCGAGAGTGAGACGAATTAGTTTGTCGGCACCTTCAACAGGGCCGGCATCAGCTACCAGGGCAACCCGAAGATCGATTTTGGCAAAGGTATCGATTCCTATCTCTTCTGCAATGGGATTTTTCGCCATAGGGCGGGAGGGTTCTGTGGAAGCACTTTCTGCTATTTCTGCAGATTCGTCGGTCATGTTATCAATGTCCTTTTGTTCAACTCGCTTAAGTAGATGACGAAATGGAGTGATTTTGTGGTTATGAAGTGGTGTAGAGACGCTCTCCCAATCTCCCGGTTGTGAGATCGAGGTGTTGAGAAAGTTCTCCACCCGAGAAGAGAGTGAAGGGACAACAGGTGAGAGCCAGGTCATCAGAACCCTGAAGAGGTTCAGTCCCTGGGTACATATTGCCTGGAGTTGATCACTCTGCCCCTCAGTTTTTGCAACTACCCAGGGCTCCCGGTCGCTGATGTATTGGTTGGCTTCATCGGCAAGCGCCATAATTACGCGCATTGCCTTACTGAACTCCCGATTCTCATAACAGAGAGCAATCTGTTCAGAAGAGGCCGTTATCCGCTGGAAGAGATCGTTATCATCGAGCACTGGGCCGAGTTCATCATCAAAACGTTTATGGATGAAGCCAGCACATCGACTGGCAATGTTGACTATTTTTCCTACAAGATCTGAATTGACTCTGAGAATGAAGTCCTCAAGATTGAGGTCAATATCCTCAACCCGGTGGTTGAGTTTGGCAGCAAAATAGTAACGCAGATAGTCTGGGTCAAGATGGTTGAGATAGGTTCTCGCCATAATGAAGGTGTTTCTGGATTTCGACATCTTTAGCCCGTTAACAGTGAGGAAGCCGTGGGCAAAGACGGCTGTCGGTTTCCTGAAATTGGAGCCGTGCAGCATCGCTGGCCAGAAGAGGGTATGGAAGTAGAGTATGTCCTTACCGATGAAGTGATAGAGTTCAGCCTCTGATTTCTCTCCCCAATAGCTCATAAAATCCATGCCGTGAGCATCACAGTAGTTCTTGAAACTGGCCATGTAGCCGATTGGGGCATCCAGCCAGACATAAAAATATTTGTCGGGATGACCAGGGATCTCAAAGCCAAAATAGGGGGCATCTCGCGAAATATCCCAGTCCTGAAGTCCTGCAGAAAACCACTCCTCAAGTTTGTTGCGGACTTCCGGTTGGAGATGACCTGCCCCTGTCCACTCCCGAAGCATGCTTTCAAAGTCACCGAGTTGTACGAAGAAGTGTTCAGACTCCCTCTCTACCGGCTTTGCACCGGAGATAGCGGAGACCGCGTTCTTGAGCTCCACGGGTGAATAGGTGGCGCCACAGACTTCACAGTTGTCCCCATACTGGTCACCGGCGTCACACCTGGGGCATTCACCACGGATGAAACGATCAGGAAGAAAGATATTCTCCTCAGGATCATAGGCCTGAACGATTGTTCTTCGTGCGATATGCCCCGCCTGATCGAGAGCACAGAAGATCTGTTCGGCAAAGCCTCTGTTCTCCTCAGAGTGGGTAGAGTAGTAGTTGTCAAAGGCGATATTAAAATCGGCAAAATCAGCCTGATGTTCTTTGCCGATTCGTTCTATCAACTGCTCAGGAGTGATCGACTCATCACGGGACTTGAGCATAATCGGGGTGCCATGGGCATCATCTGCACAGACATAGAAACACTCATGCCCACGCAGGCGTTGAAATCGCGTCCAGATGTCGGTCTGAATATACTCCACCAGGTGGCCCAGGTGGATGGGCCCATTGGCATAGGGCAGGGCACTGGTAACCACTATTTTTCGCTGTTTCAGAGTCATATATAACTGTCGGTTGGTGGCTCCACCCGGGTTGGGTGGTATTACCGGAAAATCGCACGCACTTTACCGATTTTATCCCCTCTTAGCCACATCGGATCCAGGTGGAGTGGTAAAGTGTGGTCGGCCGTACTTTGACAGCGAGGGTTTCTCAAGAGAAACCCTATTAAGACAAGGGGTTATATCTCTAAATGGTGGCATGACTTTCAGGGGCTGAATGTGTAGCATGGCGCCCCGAAAATAGTAAGCATCAGGGATGGCCTGATGCTGTTCAATATTGAACACCCAACTCTACCCATAGGAAACCGCAGCAGGTAAAAAAATCATGACAGAGATTAACAAAGAAATCGTTGAGAACGCCTTAAGACAGATCATTGATCATAATACAGATGAGGATCCGGTCAGCTCGAAGAGCGTGAAAAAAATTGAGATTGAAGGAGGACGGGTGACGATAGATCTTACCCTGGGTTATCCGGCAAAAAGCTGGACAGATGAGTACAGCAGGCTGCTTGTTGAAAAGGTTGAATCTCTGGAAGGTGTTGATAGTGCGGTGGTGAATATAGGCTGGGATATCGTTACTCACGCAGTACAAAAAGGGGTCAAGCCTATCCCTGGCGTTCGAAACATGATTGCCATTGCTTCTGGGAAAGGGGGAGTGGGCAAGTCTACTCTGGCGGTCAATCTGGCACTGTCACTCTCTGCAGAAGGTGCTTCGGTAGGGCTCCTTGATGCTGATATCTATGGTCCAAGCCAACCTCGTATGCTGGGGGTCAGCTCACAACCCGAGTCCAGGGATGGCAAGACCATGGAGCCATTAAATAGCTATCATATTCAGGCCATGTCCATTGGATTCCTGATTGATGAAGAGACCCCAATGATCTGGCGCGGGCCGATGGTGACCCAGGCGTTAGAGCAGTTGATGCGAGATACTCGCTGGGATGACCTTGATTATTTGATTATCGACCTGCCTCCGGGTACTGGCGATGTCCAGCTCACCCTGGCCCAGAAGGTTCCTGTTACTGGAGCCCTGATTGTTACCACCCCTCAGGACATTGCCCTGCTTGATGCTCGAAAAGCATACAAAATGTTTGAACAAGTGGAGATTCCAGTGATTGGCTTGGTTGAGAATATGAGTACTCATGTCTGTTCAGAGTGTGGCCATGAGGAACATATTTTTGGGAAGGGGGGCGGAAAGAGATTGGCCGAAGAGTATGGTGTTGAACATCTGGGCGACGTCCCGCTCGATTTGAGAATTCGCGAAGATGTGGATCTTGGAAAGCCAACAATTGTGGCAGACCCTGAAAGCGCTATAACAAACAACTTCAAGCGAATTGCTCGTCGAGTTGCCGGAAAGCTCTCGGTTCGTTCGAAAGATTACACTGAAGCATTTCCATCAATTGTGATTCAGAACAACTAACAACCATTAGATACTGCCATCCCGTACCCAAGCTATGGTGATATCAGATAGAGAGAGTGTGGTGGTGTGGGAAATTCTGGGTCTTTGTTAAAATCTACCTTGAAAAGGTGACTCAGGGTATGCTCCCCTATGATCACTAACTAATGACGGCAGAGGGATAATGACCATTAAGTCGGACAGATGGATAAGAAAAATGGCTGATGAGTATGGCCTGATAGAACCTTTTGAACCTGGTCAGGTTAGAGAGATTGATGGCAAGCGGGTTATCTCCTATGGAACATCCAGCTACGGGTACGATATCCGGTGCGCCCGTCAATTTAAGATTTTCACCAACATTAACTCAGCGATGGTGGATCCCAAGGAGTTTGACGACTCCAGCTTTGTTGATTTTGAGGGAGACCTCTGCATTATTCCTCCCAACTCATTTGCTCTGGCACGTACGGTTGAATATTTCAGAATTCCCAGAAACATCCTGACGATCTGTCTCGGCAAATCGACCTATGCCCGTTGCGGCATTATCGTTAATGTGACGCCCTTTGAACCTGAGTGGGAGGGTTACGTTACCCTTGAGTTTTCAAATACAACTCCTTTGCCAGCACGCATCTATGCCAATGAAGGCGTTGCCCAGGTCGTCTTCTTCGAGAGTGATGAGGAGTGTGAAACTTCTTACCGCGATAGAGGTGGAAAGTATCAGGGTCAGAAGGGCGTTACCCTCCCAAGAGCCTGACCATGTACGAAGGTACAACTACCGATGCCGTTGATGAACTTGATGAGATCATCGCCTGTGCTGAAAGAGTCAATCGCGACGGCTCGGTAGAGTAGCCTTATCCCTTATTGGCATGGTCTACTGATAAACCGCTCACTGAGGTAAACTAACGCTATGGCAGGTAATTCAATAGGTCAGCATTTTCGGCTTACAACCTTTGGCGAAAGTCACGGGCCGGCTATCGGTGGTGTTGTTGATGGCTGCCCGCCAGGAATTGAACTCACTGCTTCTGACCTTCAAAAGGACCTGGATCGACGGCGACCAGGGCAGTCTCGTTTTACCTCCCAACGAAAAGAGAGTGACAGGGTTGAAATTCTCTCAGGTGTTTTTGAAGGGAGGACAACGGGCACTCCTATAGGGCTTTTGATCAATAACGAAGATCAACGATCTGCTGATTACACCAATATCGCTGATCGTTATCGGCCAGGGCATGCTGATTACACCTACGATAAAAAATATGGGTTTCGTGATTACCGGGGAGGGGGTCGCTCTTCTGCCAGGGAGACGGCTATCCGGGTAGCCGCTGGAGGGGTGGCCAAAAAAGTGCTGGACACTCTCTTTGGTGTAACGGTAAGGGGCTATCTCGCCCAGATTGGTGAGATCACGATCAGCTTCGACAGTTGGGCAGAGGTTGATAAAAACCCATTTTTCTCACCTGACAGCCAAGTCGTTGAAGAGATCGGTCACTATCTCAAGGCGATTCAAAAAGAGGGTGATTCAGTGGGTGCGCGGGTCAATGTGGTTGCTGATGGTATTTCTCCGGGGTGGGGCGAACCTGTCTTCGACCGGCTGGATGCTGATCTTGCCCATGCCATGGTGGGGATCAATGCGGCAAAAGGGGTTGAAGTGGGTGCAGGGTTTGATTGTGTCCGCCAGCGTGGTTCAGAACACAGGGATGAGATTACTCCTGATGGGTTTCTCTCCAATCATGCGGGAGGCATCCTCGGCGGTATCTCAAGTGGCCAGGCGATCACCCTGGGGGTGGCCTTCAAGCCTACCTCCAGTATTCGCATCCCCGGGAAGACGATTACCACTTCAGGTGATCCGGTTGAGGTGGTTACAACCGGTCGCCATGATCCTTGCGTAGGCATTCGTGCTGTACCTATCTGTGAAGCAATGACAGCCATTGTTCTGCTTGATCATGCTCTTCGTCAACGGGGCCAGGCCGGAAGCGCCGACTGACATTAGCCACGCTGCTGGTTGGTATAGATTACTCTTGACGATCACCGTATTCGCCGGCAATCCACTAGCCAGGCTCTCTCTCTTCTATTTTCTCTGGTTTGGGTCACTCGGTGTGTTGATCCCCTATTGGACGCTCTATCTTAAAGGGAGAGGCCTGAGTTATGACGTCGGCGGGGCAGTTGGGAGCTTATTGAGTGGCTACACCTGGGCCCATTTTGGTCCTGAGGACACCTTTGTGATAAGCGGCTTCTTTGCTCTGTTGGGTGGAGCAGTTGTCTGGGCTACTCTTTCTGGTCGAGGAGAGGGGTGACGGTACAACGCAACCCTTGGTTACTTACTCGCTTCAGTTCATAATTCACCCCTTGTTCCGGGATTATCTCCCGGGGTGATGGATTGAGCAGTTGCCTTCTTGCCTGAAGGGCGTCAACTATCTGGAAAAGAAGAGGTGGGTAGTGTTGTCGTTGAGGTTCTGTCTCAGATTTGGTGGTCATTTTTTGTTTGAGTCAAGTTTAAAGGGTGCGTTTTGAATAGAGTCGGTTTTGTGGGATGGAGAGGGATGGTGGGATCAGTACTCATGCAGAGGATGCAGGAGGAGGGTGATTTTGACCTCATCAGGGAGACAACCTTCTTCTCGACCTCTCAGGTGGGAGAGCCAGCACCACTGTTTGGTGGAAATCAGGGTCATCTGGTGGATGCTTTTGATATTGACGCGCTAAGGGAGATGGACGTTATCATCACCTGCCAGGGGGGTGGTTATACCAGCAAGGTCTATGGGCCCTTGCGGGAGTCAGGTTGGTCGGGCTACTGGATCGATGCGGCATCAACCCTGCGAATGGATCATCACAGCATCATCATCCTTGATCCGGTCAACCGGTCACAGATTGATCAGGGGCTTGAAGAGGGGGTCAGAGCCTTTATCGGTGGTAATTGTACCGTCAGTCTGATGTTGATGGCCCTGAGTGCTCTCTTCCGGGAGGGGTTGGTTGAGTGGGTCTCCGCCATGACCTATCAGGCGGCTTCCGGAGGCGGTGCTCAGTATATGCGTGAACTTCTCAATCAGATGGGTGCAATTCATAGTGAGGTCAAAGATGAGTTGAACAGCACCTCATCAGCAATACTTGATATCGACAGCCGGGTGTCTGAGTTTATCCGCAGTGACCGTTATCCAGCAGATCAGTTTGGGGTTCCTCTTGCGGGCAGCCTGATCCCCTGGATTGATACCCAACTTCCCAATGGTCAGAGCCGTGAGGAGTGGAAAGGGGGGGTCGAGGCCAACAAGATTCTTGGTAGTGAAGACAATCCCATTCCTGTTGATGGATTGTGTGTTCGAATCGGCTCAATGCGGTGCCACAGCCAGGCATTCACAATAAAGCTGAATCGAGATCTGCCAATCAGTGAGATCGAACAACTCATCGATGGCAGTACAGCCTGGACCAAAGTCATTCCCAATGATCGGGATCAGACGATGAAGGAGCTTACTCCGGCAGCCGTCAATGGGAGGCTGGAAATTCCGGTGGGACGGTTACGCAAGCTTGCAATGGGAGGTGACACTGTTGCTGCTTTTACCGTGGGCGATCAACTCTTGTGGGGTGCGGCTGAGCCGCTGCGCAGGATGCTGGGGATACTTCTGGGGAGATAACCCCTCGGGCAAGATGAACGTATTGGGATGAGATAAATAACTCACTCACTCACTCACTTATCCCCAGGAGGGCATGGCTCACTATGAGTCTTGAGGGTTCTGGTTCACTATCCTGAAACCGGTCACCACTATGATCTCTGCGACACAGGCTTCTCAACCCTGGTCCTAATGAGGTGATTAACCTTGTCGCCTTGCCTCCTCATCTGTCATTCTTGGCCTTTGGACCAGGATATATCGATAACTTACCAGTGGGAGAGTGGATTGCACCAATTGCAAGCGCGCAAAGGGATCATGCTTATGTTCCTTGCCATGCAGGTGGTTCCCATTATGGATGGGATTGCTAAATTTCTCAGTATGCGCTATCCCGTTCTCGAGGTGGTCTGGGCACGCTTCTTTTTCCATTTTCTGTTTATGATCCCTGTCGTTCTTTGGGTTCATGGACCGAGAGGGCTAGTGGTGAACAGACCCTGGTTACTGCTTGCAAGAGGTGGGCTGTTACTCATTGCCACGCTCTGCTTCTTTACTGCGATTACTGAAATTTCCATTCCCAGTGCGCTATCACTCCTCTTTGTCTCCCCGATTATTGTAACAATTGCCTCTGCACTGCTCCTGGGTGAACAGGTTGGGATACGGCGGTGGATAGCCGTCCTGATCGGTTTTGTTGCAGTAATCATTATCTTCCGCCCTACAATCGGTTCATTCCACTGGGCCTCTCTGCTGGCACTTGGAGCAGGGATTGCATATGCCTTCTATTTCCTTAGTACACGTTGGCTTACCGGAAGGGCACCTCCCAGGGTTATGTTGATCTATCAATCCATGTTGGGAGCAGTGGTGATGAGTATCATGATGTTCTGGGTTTGGGTCTCCCCCACACCGACAGACTGGATACTGATGGCGGCTCTTGGGGGTATTGCTGCCGGCGGCCACTACCTGATCATCAAATCATTTGAATTTGCCGAGGCTTCACTGCTCGCACCTTATGGATTTAGTGAGATCATCATGGCCACTGTTGTGGCTTATATTGGTTTTGGGAATTTTCCAGACCCGTGGACCTGGCTGGGTATCTGCTTGATCATTGGGGTGGGTATTTTTCTCTCACTCCCACCCTCTGATCGAGTGCAGTAGCGGCTATTTAGCCACTGTTTTCATATTTATCCCTTAGGTGGCCTGAGTGCAGCTTCCAGGGAGCGGACATAAGAGAGCACACTCTCAACCAGGGACGCTGTGGCATCACCGTTATCATCCAGCCCCGCTTCAATTCGATTGACCAGGGCTGAGCCGACAACGGCGGCATCACCGATATTGCCCATCATCGCCACGTCCTCAGGAGTGGTGATGCCAAACCCAATAGCAATGGGCAGATTTGAGTGTTTTCGAAGTCGCTGGATCGCATCCTCAACATCGGTGCCTGCTGCTGACTGAGTTCCGGTTATTCCGGTAATAGAGACGTAGTAGATAAAACCGCTTGAGTGGGTCAGCACCCGCTCAAGACGTTGATCACTGGTAGTCGGGGCGACCAGTCGAATCCAGTGGATTCCCGCTTCACAGGCCGGCAGGCAGAGTTCACTATCCTCTTCGGGAGGGAGATCGACAATAATCAGGCCATCTACTCCAGAGTGCCTGGCATCATTGATAAACCGTTGTGAGCCGTAACGATAGATTGGGTTGTAATAGCCCATCAATATGATAGGCGTATCTTGGTCGGTCGCTCGAAAATTCTTAACCATTGAGAGTGTTTGTGTCAGGGTCATCCCGTTAGCGAGTGCGCGCTGGCTGGCCGCCTGAATGGCGGGGCCATCAGCCATCGGATCTGAAAAGGGCATCCCAATCTCAATAATATCGGCGCCTGACTCAGCCAGGCCTCCCAATATCTGGGCAGAGGTCACCGGGTCTGGATCACCGGCGGTTATGAAGGTGACCAACCCCCCACGTTGTTGACTGCGCAGCATTTCAAAACGCCGTTCTACTCTGGATGCAGTTGTTCCGCTCATACCTCGACCCCGAGAGCTTCGGCAACAGTGAATATATCCTTATCCCCCCGCCCACACATATTCATGACAATAATCTGTTCCGGATCCATCGAAGGGGCACTCTTGATCACCTGCGCGAGGGCATGTGAAGGCTCTAGTGCCGGAATAATCCCCTCAGTGCTGCAACAAAGCTTAAAGGCTTCCAGTGCCTCATCATCGGTAACAGCCTGATATTCAACCCTGCCGACATCTTTTAGCCAGGCATGCTCGGGCCCTATTCCAGGGTAGTCAAGACCCGCAGAGATTGAGTGAGCTTCAGTGATCTGACCATCTTCATCCTGAAGAAGATAGGTGCGGTTTCCATGTAAAACACCGGGTTCACCTCCGGTGAGGGAGGCAGCATGCTTGTTGGTATCAACCCCGAGACCCGCTGCTTCGACCCCGATGATTCGAACCTCCTCGTCATCAAGAAATGGATGAAAGAGACCAATCGCGTTCGAGCCACCACCAATGCAGGCGATGAGAAGATCAGGGAGGCGACCTTCTGCCCTTAATATCTGCTCCTTGGTCTCTCTTCCGATAATGGATTGGAAGTCACGCACCATAGCCGGGTAGGGGTGAGGGCCCGCTACTGTTCCAATAATGTAGAAAGTATCATCAACAGTCGCCACCCAGTCACGCAGTGCTTCATTGAGGGCATCTTTGAGAGTGCCCGAGCCACTTGTTACTGGTACCACTTCAGCTCCGAGCAGCTTCATTCTGAAGACATTGGGGGCCTGGCGTTCAATATCCTTTGTACCCATATAGACAACACAGGGGAGGTCAAACAGGGCGCAGACGGTTGCCGTAGCAACCCCATGCTGGCCGGCTCCCGTTTCGGCAATGATTCGACCTTTGCCCATTCTTTTGGCCAGAAGAATTTGTCCAAGGGTGTTGTTGATTTTGTGAGCACCGGTATGGTTGAGTTCATCACGCTTGAAATAAATTTTTGCACCGCCCAGGTGTTGACTCAAACTTTTTGCATGATAGAGAGGACTGGGTCTCCCAATGTAGTGGTCAGCGTAGTAATCAAACTCTTTTTGGAAGTCTGGATCTTGTTGGGCAAGGTTGTATGCGTTTTCAAGTTCAAGGACGAGGGGCATCAGTGTCTCCGCGACGAAACGGCCGCCATAGATGCCGAAATGCCCGGATTCGTTTGGACCAGAACGATATGATTCAATAGGATCAGCAGGTGTTAATTGGGAAGTCAATGGCAGTTACCTTGAGGGAGGTGTTTTGTTTGGGTCTAAACAGGTGGCCAGAAAGTTTTTTCAAGCCTATATGGTGTTATTTGTAGAGTTAAGCCAAATTATAGCGGATTTGTTGATGAGTTGGGTTAAGGTTGAGTTATGAAAGGAGATGGATTTGAGATTTGCCGCTTCGATTGAGTACGACGGATCACTGTTTTGTGGCTGGCAAAGCCAGCAGGGCGTGCCTACGGTCCAGGATGCCGTTGAAAGCGCACTTACTTCAGTTGCCGACCAGCCGGTTAAAGTCGTTGCTGCAGGTCGGACTGATACCGGGGTCCATAGCATTGGCCAAATCATCCATTTTGATTCGCTAGCTGTTCGTACCGAAGACGCCTGGTTGCGCGGAGGAAACACCCATCTTCCCCCCGGGGTTTCGATCATCTGGGTAAAGAGCGTTGATGATCACTTTCATGCTCGATTTGGAGCAATTGAACGTGCTTATCGCTATATCATCCTTAACCGCCCGGTCAGACCCAGCCTCTATGCGCGAAAAGCAGGTTGGGATTATCGCTACCTCGATTGTGAAAACATGCAGCAGGGGGCAGCCTGTCTGGTGGGCAAACACGATTTTAGTTCATTTCGGGCGGCCGGGTGTCAGGCGAGTTCACCTTGTCGTCATCTAAGGGTGCTTGATATTCATCGTCACGGTGAGTGGGTCTGGTTTGATGTCGTTGCTGATGCGTTTTTGCATCATATGGTGCGCAATCTGGTGGGAACACTCTCTAGTGTGGGTGCCGGATTACACCCCCCTGGATGGATCAGGGATGTTCTGATGAGCAGAGAGAGAAGTGTTGCAGGGGTAACGGCAATGCCGGATGGGCTCTACCTTGTCAGGGTTGATTATCCAAGTCAGTTCAAACTTCCTCCTCCTGCTCCGATCTGCCGGTTCTGGTAGACTGAGGCCAGGGAAGGGCAAAAATACATTCAGGGCTCAACTCTGTGAGCTCTATTTCTACCCCAGGGATCTCTTTTTGATTAAGTGATTCCTTATTCAAATCCGGTATAAGGTGGGATGTGACAGTTAGAGTAAAAATATGTGGAATCACCTCAGTTGAGGATGCACATGCGGCTATTTCAGCAGGTGCTGATGCTATTGGCCTGATGTGTTATCCACCCAGCCCAAGATATGTAACTCCTGAGTTGGCACGGGCAATCACACTTTCTGCCGCCCCTTTTGTGACTGTTATTGCCGTTGTTGTAGACGAGCACCCTGAAGAACTTAAATCACTTCTAGAGGTGTTGCCTGTGGATCTGGTTCAGTTTCATGGTGATGAGAGGCCTGAAGAGTGCCAGGCACAGGGACGGCCTTATATCAAGGCTCTGCGGATGAGGGAGGGTTTTTCTATAGACCACGAGGTATCACGCTATACTGATAGTCGTGGGATACTGTTGGACACCTATGATCCCAGTCTGGCAGGAGGGACCGGCATGCCGTTTGCCTGGGATCGGGTTCCGGCAACATGTGAAAAATCGATTATCATTGCCGGGGGCTTGAACCCGGGAAATGTTAGAGAGGCAATCGCTGTGGCACACCCACAAGGCGTGGATGTCAGTAGTGGTGTTGAGTCCGATAAGGGATTAAAAGATTCCGAACTAATGAGACAATTCGTAGCAGCTGCAAAAGCGGGTCGTTAAATGGCTGGAGGTAGACAATAAAATGAGTTGGTTTGAAAAACTGATTCCACCCAAAATCAAACCTGGGGACAAACGGGGTGTTCCTGAAGGATTATGGACTCGTTGTGATGAGTGTGGAGGAGTTCTCTATCGGGCAGAGTTGGAGCGCAACCAGGATGTCTGTCCAAAGTGTGATTTTCATATGAGAATCAGTGCCCGTCGCCGTCTTGAGCTATTCCTCGACAAAAACAGCCTGAGTGAGTTTGCCGAACAGGTTCGGCCCGTTGACGCTCTGAAGTTTAAAGACAGTCGACGCTACCGTGATCGATTGAGTGAAGCGCAGAAAAAAAGTGGCGAGAAAGATGCTCTTGTTGTTGGCAAGGGGCTGCTTAAGACCCGCCCTTTGGTGGTTGCTGCCTTTGAGTTTAGTTTCATGGGAGGATCCATGGGTTCTGTGGTTGGCGAGCGTTTTGCGAGAGCAGTCAGGCAGAGTATTGAAGACCAGGTTCCGCTCGTCTGTTTTTCAGCAAGTGGTGGTGCTCGAATGCAGGAGGCTCTGTTGTCATTGATGCAGATGTCAAAAACCACCATGGCGCTGACTCAGCTTTACAAGAAGAGATTGCCCTTCATCTCAGTATTAACCGATCCTACCATGGGCGGTGTTTCGGCCAGTTTTGCGATGTTGGGTGATGTCATCATCGCTGAGCCTCGAGCACTGATCGGGTTTGCCGGACCAAGGGTCATTGAGCAGACTGTTCGACAGACCCTGCCTGAAGGGTTTCAGCGAGCAGAATTTCTCCTTGAACATGGTGCCATCGATATGGTCATCGATCGACGACACCAGCGTGAAGAGATCTCCCGGCTTCTCGAGACTCTCAAGCCGATAAGCAAAGACGATCAGATTGAAACTCTTGATGAGATTCCATTTGATGTGATTGATATCGAACCCGAAGAAGTTGTGATAGAAGCCAGGATTGAGCCAGAGAAGGAAGAGGGTTAGCCCTTATTGACGCTTGGCAGGGTTTAATTATGCGCAGCCTTGAAGATTGGCTTGATTTCACCAGCAGCCTCCATCCGGTTGAAGTTGACCTCGGTCTTGACCGGGTCCGTGAAGTTGTTGAACGACTATTACCTGGGGGCCGGCTTCCCTTTCCTGTAATCACTGTTGCAGGAACCAATGGAAAGGGCTCCTGCGTAGTCATGCTTGAGAGTATATTGGTGGCTGCGGGTTACAGCGTCGGTTGTTATCTCTCCCCCCATCTGGTCCGTTTTAATGAGAGATTCAGGGTTTCTGGCCAGGAATCAACTGATTCAGCACTGGTTTTGGCCTACAGAGCAGTTGAGAAGGCCAGGGGATCCACTTCCCTCACCTACTTTGAGTTTGCAACGCTGGCCGCTTTCAATCTCTTCAGTACTCAAAAGATTGATGTTGCCATTCTGGAGACGGGCCTTGGAGGGCGATTGGATGCAGTCAACTCGGTTGATGCCGATGCGGCTTTGATAACCAGTATAGGCCTTGACCATACAGCTCTTTTAGGCACAACCCGAGAAGAGGTGGGGAGTGAAAAAGCAGGCGTGTTTCGCCCGGGACAACCCGCCGTTTGTGCCGATCCGGATCCCCCGGTAACGATCCATCAAACGGCTGAGACTATCGGAGCCTCTTTATGGCAGGTAGACAAGGATTATGGCTATTCATTGGTTGAGGGAGGATGGCAATGGTGGTCTTCAGGTGAGAACCCCTGGGGGCTAAAGGGGAGTGATGTTATCCCCAGGCCGGGCCTGTCAGGCGAACACCAGATTGGGAATAGCGCCGCTGTGGTTGCACTGTTGTCGACAGTTTCGAAGGAGATTCCGGTTGGTCGCAGTGCCATTATCCAGGGGTTGAAAACAGCCTCACTGAGGGGGCGTCTGGAAATCATCTCCCACTCTCCTGAAGTCATTATTGATGTAGCTCATAACCGGGATGCGGCAAAACAGCTCTCCTGTTTCCTGCAGGAAAGACATAAGCGATGGACAGTGGCTGTTTTCTCAATGCTTAGGGATAAGGCGATAGAAGAGGTGGTCAAGGCGATCGGCGACTCAATTGATCTTTGGATTGTTGCCGGTATTGATGATCCTCGGGGATTAGAGAGCGAATTTCTCGCTCGAGTCGTCAAGCCGCACATTGAAAAAAAACCCCTTTATTGCCGTGAATCGGTTGCTGAGGCTTATCTATTGGCACATCAATTAGCTGATGACGGCGACAGAATTGTCGTATTTGGATCGTTTCATACTGCGGGTGCTATACTCGCCCTGCCAAAATAGAGCTTTCAGGTTATTCTTGCCTAATGCCCAATAGCACCCAAAATAAAACACCTGAATTTGAATTCAAACATCGAATTGTCGGTGCGATTATTCTTATTGTGCTCACTATTTCATTCCTTCCAATGATTCTTGATGGTAACCGACAGGAACTCACAGCAAAGAGTTTGAATGAGTCAAGCTCAGGCAATAATCTCCAGTCCTCAGAGAAAAAGCAGGTCTTTGTTTCCACCATCAGGCCGGTCGTTAAACCCACTGAAACAAAAAAGAGTCAACAAACTGCAGTGGAGGCAGTGTTGGAGAAATCACCGGCAAACCAGGAGGAAGATGTTATTGAAGGGGGCAAAATATCAGTTGCCGAATTATCAATCGACAAACCTGATTCGACTCAGAAACCCAAATCAGCTGAATTAGAGCAATCAGTTGGGGAGAAGCCCGCGCCAACCCCATCAGCATCGACAACAATCACTAGAGATGGATCAGTTGAGGGGGAGTGGATTATACAGATCGGTCTCTATGGAAAGAGAGAAAACACTAATCGCACCCTTGCCAAACTAAAGAAAGAGGGATTGAGAGGATCAGTCTCACAGATATTGTACCAGGGTAAAGAGGTTGACCGTGTCTGGATTGGTCCCTATCCAACTGAAAAGGCCGCTGATGCAGTAGCTAAAAAGTACCAGAAACAGTCCGGGGAAAAAGTCCTTGTCAAAAAACGCTAACACTCTTTATTGTTAGATCAAATTTAAAATGGATTTAACAATGATAAAAATGCCACTCGATATTTTTGACCTTGTGATTATCGGGGTTATTCTCTTTTCTGCAATAATCGGTTTGTTTCGAGGGTTCATTCGCGAAACCCTCTCCCTGGTCTCCTGGATTCTTGCATTTGTTGCCGCATTTAACTATCGCCTCGATATTATCTCTTGGTTTGACGGAATAATTGACAATCAGATGTACCAGCAGATAGCGGCCTTTGCGCTCATCTTTGTGGCCACTCTGCTGTTAATCTCAATTATCAGTCATCTGATCTATCGATTGATGTCTTCAACAGGTATTACAGGAATAGATCGAGTGCTGGGCCTGATTTTTGGATTTGGGCGTGGGGTTCTGCTCCTCGGGTTTTTTGTCATTATTAGTCGTACAGTTGGATGGTCTGATGTCTCCCGGTGGGAGACATCACAACTGGCGGGTTACCTTGATCCCGTTGTTGAAATCCTTGCTGAGTTCATTCCAGAAGACTTGCCAAAGACCATTAAAGGGGAGTAGTGATTTCTCTACTTTATTTAAAGACAAGTCTATTTGCCACAGGAACTTCTGATTCAGTCAGAGGTTCATTCACTAACAGCGAGGAGTGCTGAACGATGTGTGGCGTTGTTGGGCTGGTGGGCCCTCATCCCGCTAATAGGGTAATCTACGAAGCACTGACGGTCGTTCAGCATCGCGGTCAGGATGCTGCCGGCATTTTGACCAGTGATGGACGTCAGGTCTATCTGCGAAAAGACAATGGGCTGGTACGTGATGTCTTTCATAATCGCCATATGGTTCAGCTCAAGGGCAATATGGGGGTCGGCCATGTCCGCTATCCTACCGCAGGATCAGATTCCAAAGCAGAAGCCCAACCTTTCTATGTTAACTCCCCTTTTGGATTGGCACTCGGTCATAACGGCAATCTGACCAATGCTGACCATCTTCGCAATGAACTTTTTCAAGAAGGCTTAAGGCAGCTGAACACCAGCTCTGATTCTGAGATTTTATTGAATGTACTTGCCCATGAACTCCATGAGGTTATGGGTGGAGGTCGAACAGAGTTGACCCCGGAAGACCTTTTTAGATCTGTCAGGGGTGTCTTTGAACGATGTCATGGCGCCTATGCGGTAGTGGTACTGATTGTTGGTTATGGGTTGCTGGTTTTCAGGGATCGGTATGGAATACGACCATTGATTTATGGAACCATGAATGATGACAAAGGGGTTTCACACCTGGTTGCTTCTGAGAGTGTTGCGATGGATGTTCTTGGGTATCAGATCGAACGTGATATTCGACCGGGTGAGGCACTCTTCATTGATCTTAAGGGGAACGTCCACTCTCATCAGTGTGTTGAAGAGGTTTCTCATAATCCATGTATATTTGAGTTTGTCTATCTGGCAAGACCCGATTCAATCATTGATGATATTCCAGTTCATCGCACCCGTCTGAATATGGGTGAGCGACTGGCAAAAAAGGTGCTCCGAGAGTGGCCAGACTACGAAATCGATGTGGTCATTCCGGTTCCTGATACAAGTCGTACTGCGGCTTTGCAGATGGCTTACGCCTTTGGGGTTAACTATCGTGAAGGCTTTATCAAAAACCGATATATGGGCAGGACATTCATCATGCCAGGCCAGGCAGAGAGAAAACGATCGGTGCGGCAGAAACTAAATGTCATCGATCAGGAATTTGCCGGAAAAGCGGTTTTGCTGGTTGATGACTCAATTGTCAGGGGGACGACTTCAAAACAGATTGTTCAGTTGGCGAGGGATGCAGGTGCCAAAAAGGTCTATTTCGCCTCAGCGGCACCTCCTGTCCGCTATCCCAATGTATATGGAATCGATATGCCATGCTCCGAGGAATTTGTTGCCCATAATCGAGAAGTAGATGAGATTGCTCTTGAGATTGGAGCGGACAAGCTGATCTATCAAGATCTGGAGGATCTGGTCGCTTCTGTCAGGGAGTGTAATGCTTCAATCACTGAGTATGAGACCTCCTGTTTTGATGGTATCTATCTAACCGGGGATGTAGGCAGTGAATACCTGGAGAGGGTTGAGAACTCCCGGCGTGATTCAGTAAAGTCGGATCAGAAGCAGAATGAACTTGATAATACCGAGGTGTATGCCTGTCAGTAGCTCTGAACCAGGAGGGCAGGGTCTGCTGTTTAAGCCTTCTTCAGGAAAAAGCCGCTCTCATCGAGTCGGATAAAACTGGCTTCAGGAGACCAGTCTCCCAGCACCATTCGGGTCGCTGGTGAGCCATCAAGGTCAAAATGGTGGGTTTCTGGCCGATGAGTGTGTCCATGGATAAGGGTGTGAACCCCATTATCCAGCATGATCTCTTCAACACTATTTTGATTTGTATCCATGATAAAACTTGGCTTTTTCTGTTTCAGATCTTTACTTTGAGATCGAAGATCAAGCGCAAATTTCTGCCGTTGATCAATGGGAAGCTCAAGAAAGTGGTTCTTCCAATCGGCATTCCGGGTCTCGCTGCGAAACTTCTGGTGGGCCGTGTCATCAGTGCACAGGAGGTCGCCATGGGTGAGCAGGATCGAGGTGCCATTAAGCATCACCCGGGAGGGGTCATCAAGGAGATGACAACCGCTCTCCTTGGCAAAGTGATCGCCGACGAGAAAATCACGGTTTCCAGGTAGAAAAAAGAGATCAGTGCCTCGATCAGAGAGTTTGCTCAAGATCTTGATAATCGACTCGTGTCCAAGCCGGAGTGCTGCGTCATCACCAATCCAGTAATCAAAAAGATCCCCAAGAATATAGAGTGCCGAAGTTTGTGGCTCCAGGGAGTCGAGGAATTGGATGAAATTATCCTGGATATCAGGTTTTTCTGGTGTAAGGTGCAGGTCAGAAATGAAATAATAGAGTGATGACATGAAAATAATCTCTGTTGCGGTGCCTTCAATTTGCTTGGAATATACCTTACGGTACTTCTGATCTGGTTGTGGATGCAACCCTGTTAATGATTTGTTTAAGATATTCCGATTCACCTCATAAAACAAAGACCAACCTTCAACGGGTTGAGGGTTCTCACTGAGAAAAATGATAAAAATCTACAATACGCTGACTCGACGTAAAGAGAAATTGACTCCCCGGATTGCGGGTGAGCTGGGAATTTATGTCTGTGGGATGACCGTTTATGATTATTGTCACTTGGGTCATGCCCGTGTTCTTGTGGTCTTCGATACCATTGTCAGATACTTAAGGGCAACTGGACTAAAAGTAAAATATATCCGCAATATCACCGATATTGATGACAAAATAATTCAACGGGCAGCTGAGAATGGAGAACCTTTTAATCAGTTAACAGATCGTTTTATTCGTGCAATGCATGAAGATTGCCTCTGGCTGGGAGTGTTGCCTCCAGATGACGAGCCTCGGGCAACTGCTCATATTGGGCAGATCCTGCAGATGATTACAACCCTGATAGAGAGAGATTTCGCCTACAGTGCAGCAAATGGGGATGTCTACTATCGGGTACGACAATTTCCACAATATGGCAGGCTCTCTGGAAAAACCATTGATCAGCTCCAGGTTGGAGCACGGGTAGAGCGTGATCACTCAAAAGAGGATCCACTTGATTTCGTGCTTTGGAAAGGGGCAAAGCCGGGCGAACCATGCTGGGAATCTCCATGGGGTGAAGGACGTCCAGGCTGGCATATTGAGTGTTCGGCGATGTCTACCCACTGCCTGGGGAACCATTTTGATATCCATGGAGGGGGTATGGATTTGCAGTTTCCCCACCATGAAAATGAGATCGCACAAAGTGAAAGTGCCAGCGGAGAACATTTTGTCAATCTCTGGATGCACAACGGTTATGTTCAGATTGATCAGGAGAAGATGTCGAAATCGTTAGGCAACTTCTTCACTATTCGTGAAATTCTCAAGACTGATAATGACCAGGAGCGGATGGGTGAGGTAATCCGCTACATGATTCTTGGAAGTCACTATCGGAGCCCACTCAATTTTTCTGATTCCGCACTAAAAAGTGCAAAATCGGCATTAACCCGACTCTATCTGGCACTGGAAAAAACTCAAAGAAAAGAGAGTGTAGGATCTCTTGCCGCCGATATACCTGGCCAGTTTCATCAGGCAATGTCAGATGACTTCAATACTCCGGGCGCCCTTGCCGCACTGTTCGAGCTGGTTAGAGAGGTCAATCGGGCGATTGATGATGGTCGCAGAGGAGAGGCAAAAAGTGCCGCAAATGAACTTAAGTCACTCGGGGCGCTTCTTGGGATCCTACAGCAGGATCCCGGTCGGTTTTTGGGTTCTGAGGGTGCTGCTGAGGGGGCGGTGGATGGAGCTGAAATTGATCAGCTGGTGGCTGATCGAAACCAGGCCAGAGCTGACCGCGATTGGCAGAAAGCGGATCTTATCCGTGATGACCTGCTGAGCAGGGGGATCCTCCTTGAGGACGCGCCGGACGGCTCTACACGCTGGCGACTCGCCTAGGCTGGATTTGATCAGAATTTGGGCCTGATTGCACTTTGCCACACACCTCTCCGATGTTTATACTACATCGCCATTTTTTACTCGTTTCATCAGTCCCGAAGAGGGCGGTGGAAGAAACGATCAAGAGGTAAAAATCTGTGAAATTGTCGGGTGCAGAAATTTTAGTTCGCTGTCTTCAGGAAGAGGGGATTGATACGATCTTCGGTTATCCAGGAGGTGCAGCGTTGCATATCTATGATGCAATCTATCATCAGAAGCAGATAAGGCATGTATTGACCCGACATGAACAGGGGGCCACTCATGCGGCTGACGGTTATGCACGGGCAACTGGAAAACCAGGGGTGGTCGTCGTGACTTCAGGCCCTGGGGTAACCAATACAGTGACGGGTATTGCCACAGCCTATATGGATTCTATCCCGCTCGTCGTGCTCTCTGCTCAGGTCCCCAAACAACTCATCGGTGATGATGCCTTCCAGGAGGTTGATGCAGTAGGAATTACCCGTCCCTGTGTAAAACACAATATTCTGGTAAAGGATATTGACCAGGTGGCATTGGCAATAAAAAAAGCATTCCACATTGCTTCAACAGGTCGTCCTGGGCCTGTATTGATTGATATACCAAAGGACATCACTGCGGAAAAAACTGAATTTTTCTATCCTGAATCAATAACCATGCGTTCCTATGCGCCCAGGGACAAGGGCCATCCAAAACAGATCAGACGTGCTCTGGATCTCCTGCTGTCAGCAAAACGACCGATAATCTATTTTGGTGGTGGAATTATTCAGGCCAATGCCCATCAGGAGTTGATAGAACTGGTGCGTATGCTTGGTTACCCCTGCACCAGCACCCTGATGGGACTGGGTGGCTATCCGGCAACAGATCAACAATTTCTCGGCATGCTGGGGATGCATGGAACTTACGAATCCAATATGGCAATGCATGAATGCGATGTCTTATTGGCGCTAGGCGCCCGATTTGATGATCGGGTTACAGCCGAAGTTTCAAAATTCTCTCCCTACGCAAAAATTATTCATGTCGATATTGACCCCTCTTCGATAGGAAAAAATGTAGCTGTTGATGTTCCTATTGTCGGTCATGTCAAAACAGTGATACAAGAGATCATAAAGGGGATTAAACAGCGCGGAGATAAGCCAGAAGCAAATGACCTTGCTACCTGGTGGAAGCAGATTGACGCCTGGAGGGAGAAAGACTCACTGAGCTATGATCGGGCAAGTGATCAGATCAAGCCCCAGTTTGTGGTAGAGAAGCTTTGTGAGATAACGGGCGGCGATGCCTTCGTCACATCTGATGTTGGACAACATCAGATGTTTACTGCTCAGCACTATCTTTTTGACAAACCCCGCAGATGGATCAATTCTGGCGGTCTTGGAACGATGGGCTTTGGCCTCCCTGCCGCAATTGGAGTTCAACTGGCACATCCGGACTCAACGGTTGCATGTGTCACCGGAGAGGCCAGTATCATGATGTGTATTCAGGAACTCTCTACCTGTCGTCAATTCGATCTGCCTCTCAATCTCATCTGTCTCAATAATCGCTATATGGGAATGGTCCGACAGTGGCAGGAGTTTTTCTATGATAGCCGGTATTCACACTCCTATATGGATGCACTACCGGATTTTGTCTCTTTGGCGGAGAGCTTCGGCCATGTGGGCATCAGAATAGAAAAACCGGGTGATGTTGAAGGCGCACTTCTTCAGGCTATCCAGGATAGAAGCCAACTCTATTTCCTCGATTTCATTGTCGATCAATCTGAGAATGTCTACCCGATGATTGCTGCAGGTGGAGGACACAACGAGATGTATCTCAGTCCGGGTACTGGAGATATTCCTGAAGAAAGGGAGCTTGCCTGAGTTATGAAACATATCATCTCCATACTGATGGAAAATGAACCTGGTGCCCTGTCGAGGGTGGCTGGCCTCTTCTCTGCCAGAGGCTACAATATTGAGTCGTTGTCAGTAGCCCCAACAGAGGATGAAACGCTCTCACGCCTGACTCTGGTAACATCAGGGGCCGACTCAGTCATCGAACAGATAACCAAACAACTGAACAAGCTGGTAGATGTTGTGCGCCTGATGGATCTGACAGAGGGCTCCCATATTGAGCGAGAACTGATGTTGGTCAAGGTTCAGGCGGTTGGTGAATCCAGGGAAGAGGTGAAACGTATTGTTGATATTTTCCGTGGACGCATCCTGGATGTGGGTCAGGCGCAATACATCATAGAGATGACAGGGACAAGTGAGAAATTGAATGCATTTATCAGTGCTCTTGGGATAACTGAAATAATTGAAGTTGTCCGATCAGGGGTTTCTGGTGTGGCTCGGGGGGATCGATCCCTTCGCGTTTAGTGGAATTGGCGTTGGCAGCATTAATTGAGCAGCAGAAGCGCACACAGGTATCAGGGTTCCATTTAATTATTGACGCAGGATTAATTTTCCTGCAACTAACTCATGGAGAAATACATGAAAGTTTCATATGATAAAGATGCCGATCTTTCCATAATTCGCAGCAAGAAGGTGGCTGTAATTGGTTATGGCTCACAGGGGTTTGCACACTCCAACAACCTCAAGGATAGCGGTATTCAGGTTGTTGTCGGGCTTAGGGCCGGATCCAATTCAATAGCGAAAGCTCAGGCGGCGGGACTTGATGTAGCTGAAGTTGGAGAGGCAGTAAGAGAGGCTGATCTCGTCATGGTATTAACTCCGGATGAACTCCAGGCTAAGATTTATAAAGAAGAGATCGAAGATAATCTGGCACCTGGGGCCGTATTGGCCTTTGCTCATGGGTTTAATATTAACTTCGGCTTCATTGAGCCAAAAAGTGATATTGATGTCATCATGATTGCCCCGAAGGGCCCTGGACACCTCGTTCGTTCAACCTTTGAGGGCGGTGGCGGAGTGCCGTGTCTCGTTGCTGTTGAACAGGATGCTTCCGGCGAAGCACTCAATATCGCACTAAGTTATGCCTCTGCTGTGGGTGGAGGCAAGGCTGGAATTATTGAAACAACTTTCAAGGATGAGACTGAGACCGATCTGTTCGGGGAGCAGACCGTTCTCTGCGGTGGTACCACATCACTAATACAGGCTGGTTTTGAGACCCTGACAGAGGCGGGTTACCCGCCTGAAATGGCCTATTTTGAATGCCTTCATGAACTTAAGCTGATTGTTGATCTAATTTATGAGGGCGGTATAGCAAACATGCGATATTCAATTTCAAATACTGCTGAATATGGTGATCTGACCAGAGGCCCAAGAGTGGTCAATGAACAGACCAAAGCAGAGATGAAAAAAATCTTAGAAGAGATTCAGTCCGGTCAATTTGCCCGTGAATGGATGGAAGAGAATGCCTCGGGCGGAGGACAGTTCGCTGAGTTGAGAGCAAAAGGTGAAGCACACCCCATTGAGGAGGTTGGTACCCGACTGCGGGGAATGATGCCCTGGATAGAAGAAGGCAAGATTGTTGATCGATCAAAAAACTGATTTTTTGTAGATTGCCTCATCCCGATGGCACTCCCAGGACGTATTCTGCTGGCGCGAGAGGGTTGGGTGCATTGCCTTCTGGCACTGCTTCTTGCAGTAATGGTCCATTGGTTATCGGGCCCATGGATGGCGGCTCCGTTTTGGCTGATCCTGGGCTTTGTTGTTCAGTTCTTTCGGGATCCTCATAGAGACATTCCTGATATTGAAAATGGTGTCATTGCCCCAGCAGATGGAAAAGTAGTCTTTCTGGGTGAGGCCGAAGACCCTTTTCTCTCTCGTAAAGCATTCAAAATCAGCATTTTCATGAATGTCTTTTCGGTTCATGCCAATCGTACTCCAGTTGGAGGCAGAGTAAAAGAGATCTGGTACCACTCAGGCAAATTCTTTAATGCTGTTCTTGATAAGGCCTCAAAGGAGAATGAAAGAAATGCAGTTTGGGTCGAGGATGAGAATGGACGTGATGTGGTTTTTGTCCAGATTGCCGGTCTGATTGCCCGTCGGATATTATGTTATTCGTCTGTCGGCGATCAACTGAGAGCCGGTGACCGTTATGGTTTTATTCGATTCGGTTCCAGAGTAGATCTCTATCTCCCGTTCGGTGCTCAGGCCGAGGTTTCTCTGGGTGACACGGTTTATTCTGGGAGTGATATCATTGCACTCCTGCCTCAATCCATTTAGAGGGTATTTTTCTGACTTAAACTGCTGATGACTATGCCACCCAATCCAGAAACTCCGGTCGGCCAGAAAAAGGGCCGACGGCGGGGAATCTATATTCTTCCCAACCTGTTCACCACTGCAACGCTGTTTGCCGCTTTCTATGCGGTCATCCGGGCTATTCATGGAGATTTTTCGGTAGCCGCAATTGCCATTCTTATCGCCCTCGTCATGGATGGTCTGGATGGGCGGGTTGCCAGATTGACCAATACTGCGAGTGATTTTGGAAAAGAGTATGACAGCCTGGCGGATGTGGTTGCATTTGGTTTGACTCCGGCACTGGTGGTTTATCAGTGGGCCCTCTTTGGCTTTGGCAAGATTGGCTGGCTCTGTGCTTTTCTCTATGTCTCAACAACGGCATTGCGCCTCGCCCGGTTTAATGTGCAACCGGCAAAAGACAAACGCTATTTTCAGGGGCTGCCCTGTCCAGCCGCCGCCGCTGTAATCGCCACTTTCGTTTGGCTTGGTACCGATATAGATTGGAGTGACAAGACAATGGGGTGGTTTGCACTCGTCCTGACTGTTTCTTCAGGCCTGGCAATGGTGAGTAATCTGAGATATCGCAGTTTTAAGGAGTTTGATGCCAGGGGAAAGGTTCCTTTTATGGCCCTTATCGTACTTGTCTTCGTATTTATGTTGATCTCATTTGATCCTCCGGTTGTTCTTTTTATGCTCTCTTTTGGCTATTTGGCCTCGGGACCAGCTGTAACGCTTCTCGGTATCAGGAAAACAAGAGCAAATCGGGCGAAGGAAGAGTAGTCACTTGCCCTTGACTCCTGAAGCGGGCTTGCCTAAGCTCAAGCGCATGAGCTGCCAATCTGAACAGAAACTTCTCAATACTCCAACCACTGGTCGGGGGCTGACCCTGCATACTCTTCTGCTCCTGCTGCGCCGTCTGGCGCTATAATTTCATTCCCATATCTTTAGTTTTATCCCTCTCTCCATGACAACAAGATGGAGGTAAGAGGATACTTTATCTTTTCTATGCAGGAAGAAGACCATGAATGACCAATTGATTATTTTTGATACCACACTACGAGATGGTGAGCAGAGCCCCGGCGCTTCGATGACCCCTGAAGAAAAAATTAGGATTGCCAAAGTGCTTGAGAAAATGAAGGTGGATATTATTGAAGCCGGATTTCCTGCGGCCAGCCCTGGTGATTTCTCCGCCGTTAAGGATATTGCCGAGTCGATAACCGAGAGCACCATTGCAGGCCTTGCCCGTGCTGTTGAGGGAGACATCGATAGCGTCGCAGAGGCCATAAAGCCTGCTCGCTCAGGTCGAATTCATACTTTTATCGCCACTTCTCCCGTTCATATGAAAGAGAAGCTGAGAATGGAGCCTGATCAGGTCATTGAACAGGCTGTCTGGGCAGTAAAGCACGCATGTCAATATACCGATGATGTGGAATTTTCTCCTGAAGATGCCGGGCGTTCCGAGCCTGATTTCCTTTGTAGAATCATAGAAGCAGTTATCAAAGCGGGAGCGACAACAGTCAATATCCCGGATACCGTCGGTTACAATGTTCCGGAACAGTTCGGCGCCTTGATTGAAACCCTTATTAACCGAGTTCCTAATGCTGATAAAGCAGTCTGGTCTGTTCATTGTCACAATGATCTTGGCCTTGCCGTAGCCAATTCACTGGCTGCAGTAAGAGCAGGAGCTCGGCAGGTTGAATGCACGATTAATGGGTTGGGCGAGCGTGCAGGCAATGCCTCTCTTGAAGAGGTGGTGATGGCAGTCCGTACCCGTCGTGATCTTTTTTCTTGTGATACTTGTCTTGATGCCACCCAAATCGTACCCGCGAGTCGACTTGTTGCCTCGGTAACAGGTTTTCCGGTTCAGCCCAACAAGGCTATCGTAGGTGCAAATGCTTTTGCCCATGAGTCTGGTATTCATCAGGATGGGGTGATCAAGAAGAGGGAGACGTATGAAATTATGCGTGCTGAGGATGTGGGCTGGAGCGCTAACCGAATGGTGTTGGGAAAACACTCCGGTAGGAATGCATTTCGTCAGCGATTGCTTGATCTCGGGCATGAATTCAAAACAGAGGAGAGTCTGAATAAGGCGTTTTCTCGTTTTAAAGTCCTCGCTGACAAGAAGCATGAGATTTTTGATGAGGATCTTCAGGCGCTGGTCTCTGATGTAAGCAGCAGCAAGACGACTGAGTCACTCAAACTGGTGGCGATGGAATTCTCCTCTCAGACGGGTGAGACACCTCGTGCAGAGCTGACTATATCAATAGCTGGAGTGGAGCATTCTGCCAAGGCGACTGGAAGTGGGCCTGTCGATGCGGCATTTAAAGCGATAGATCAGATGGTTGATATAGAGTGCCATCTTCAGCTCTACTCGGTCAATGCCATCACCAGCGGTACAGATGCCCAGGGCGAGGTCTCGGTGCGGCTTGAACAGGATGGCCGTTTTGTCAATGGACATGGGGCCGATACGGACATTGTTATCGCATCTGCGAAGGCCTACCTCAATGGGCTTAATCGGCTTGTTGACATCAATGACCGTCGTCACCCACAGACGGATACCCTGATTTAATGAACCTGAGTCAACGTCGACAACTCTACCTTCAAAGAATGGGTATCCAGAGTTGGAGCGAACGCCACCTCTCGCCGGTTGATCACACAGAGGGCCAAAGATTGCCTCAATCGGAAGAGAGCGAATGGGGGAGCCTTGAAAACCAGGTTCTCTCCTGTCTCCAGTGTCCGCTCAACACCAATCGGAAACAGCCTGTTTTTGGAGTAGGTGACAAGAGTGCCGATTGGCTTTTTGTCGGTGAGGCGCCCGGAGCGGAGGAAGACAGACTGGGTCTTCCGTTTGTTGGCAGAGCAGGCAAACTGCTCGATGCTATGTTGTTGGCAATCGGTTTTGAGCGCAACGAGGTCTATATCGCCAATGTTCTTAAATGCCGTCCACCTGGAAATCGAGACCCGATGGGAGAAGAAGTTACCCGGTGTCTGCCTTTTCTTTTTCATCAGATTGCCCTTATAAAGCCAAAAATCATTATTGCAATGGGTCGTTTTGCTGCACAGGCGCTATTGGAAACCAATTTGCCGATTAGCCAGTTGCGTGGTCATGTCCACCATTATGGTGATTCCTCTGTTCCTCTTGTTGTCACTTACCATCCTGCTTATCTTCTTCGTTCACCAGGGGAGAAACGAAAAGCCTGGCAGGATCTCCTTTTGGCATTAGAGGAAAGCAAATAAAACCTTGAGGTGATCGGTGGGGGGTTTTCTGTTTTCAGTACGATTGATGATCTCCGCTGATCTTTCCCAAGTGGGGCAGATTGAAGACGACGCTTATCAGTTCCCCTGGCCACTCCAACTTTTTCGAGAGTGCCTGCAGGCACGAAACCATGTCGTTGTTGCAGTCAGTGAGGACCAGCCCTCTAAAGTCAGAGGGTATGCACTCATGACTTCTCATTCCGATGAGGCTGAAATTCTAAACCTTACGGTAGATTCAAAATTTCGATCACAGGGGATTGGAGCGCAGTTGTTGCAACATATGATTACCCAGGCAAGAACTGATGGGGCGAGGCAACTCTTCCTTGAGGTGAGGGAGTCAAATGCATCTGCCAGCAGGCTTTACACCCGTTTCTTTTTTAAACAGGTCGGGAGAAGAATAGGGTACTACCAAGGTAGTGAGGATAGAGAGGATGCACTTGTTATGGAGCGTTCTCTTGATCATTGATTCATCAGGTGATGATTACCCTGCCAGCGATCAACGCGTATAGACCACAAGTTTTTGTCCAGGCATGAGAAGGGCCTTTTTATTGATACGGTTCCATTTAGTGAGCTGGGCTATTTGCACTCGATATTTCTTTGCAATCTTCCAGAGTGAATCTCCTCTGCGAACTTTATGTGTCTGCTTCGTCAGGGCGGGCTGAGAGTTATTTTTTGCTGCCTGGCGAGTAGCAGATTTTGCCGGAATGGTTAGACGCATTCCTGGCTTAATCAGGGTTTTGGTAAGGTTGTTTGCCTTTTTGATGCTCTCAATTGACGATCCATACCGTCTGGCAATTTTCCACAGAGAATCTCCCCGATGAACCTTATAGGTGATCGGCTGAGAGATCTTGATCGGCGGGGTTTGGTTGTTCAACATTGCTGTAGTGGCATAACGCTGGCCAGAGAGTGGAATAAGCAGGTGTTTGCCTTCACGAATCAGATCGCTTGTAAGTCGGTTGGCGCTCTTTATGGAATTTATCGGGATATTGTATTGTCTGGCGATAACGCTAAGACTCTCCCCGCCACGAATTTTGTGTCGTGCCCATCGCATTCGTTTGCTCATGGGTAGTGCTTTTAGGGCGGTCTCCATATTGTCAGCCTGGGCAACAGGCAGGAGTAGATGATGGGGACCGGTGGGGTCAGTTGCCCAGCGCCTGAAGGCCGGGTTGAGGGCCGAAAGTTCCTTGTGCTGGATTCCGGTCATCGTCGCCGCAATTCCAAGGTCAATCTGTGAGCCTACATCAACAGATTTAAAATAGGGCTCATTGGGTATCGTTGCCAGGGTGATACCAAAGCTGTCCGGATCAGCAATGATCTTGCTAAAAGCCACTAACTTAGGGATATAATTCTTTGTTTCAGAAGCTAGTTTAAGATGTTCGTAGGTTGCGAGACGGCCATGTTTGCGATTATAGCGGACCGCTCTACCCACTCGCGATTCACCGGCATTGTAGGAGGCAAGGGCAAGAAACCAATCCCCTTTAAATAACTTATGCAGATATTCAAGGTAGTTAAGAGCCGCATCTGTTGCCGCCACAACATCCCGGCGCCCCTCATACCACCAGTTCTGTTTAAGCCCGAATTTGCGACCAGTGCTGGGTATAAACTGCCACAGCCCTGCCGCTCGAGCCCGGGAATAGGCACTGGGGCGGAAAGCACTCTCAATGGCAGGAAGGAGTGCAATTTCCATTGGCATATTCCGGCGTTCAACCTCTTCAACAATATGGAAAAGATATCGCCTGGCGCGCTCGGTCAGTCGCAATACATAATCAGGTCGTTTGGCATACCACTGCTCTTGGTGTTGAAGATAGGGACTATTGAGTTTAGGGAGTTTCATACCGGCTCGGATTCGTTCCCAGATATCTTGATAGACGGGAGGTTCTGCCAGTGCGAGTGTTTCCAGTGTCTGCTTTTTTGGGGGGGGATTCCAAAAAGAGCTGGTAAAGAGTGTAGTTATTGAAAAGGGCTCTTCTTTGTTGTCGACATCCGGGTGCGCAGCCATTGTTGTGGTAGCCAGCTCCTCCTCTGATTGGGGTTTTGCAACTACAGATTTAATTTCAGGGCTGGCTTCCTTCTCGACTGATTGTATCGCGGGCTCTGTAGGTTTTTTCAGCGGTAAACTGGACTCTGACTGAATGGTCGTCAGAGTACACCCTCCCAGAATGAGGGGAAGGATGAGAAGAACCCCCTTAAGGGTTGTTGAACATCTGTTTTGGGTGTGGTCAGCCATGGTGGGCTAGATGGTAAGTGTCACAGGTTTTGAGGTCAATTCGAATTAGCCGCTGGTCGCGGTTTTAATCAAATCAAACCCAAATCAGGATGATCTCTGCCACCCGGCATCGATCTGAAACGCTCCGCTGCCATACCATTGCCACTGAGATCCAGGATGCCAACATCAACGCTTACAACCCCTGGCATCGATAACCTATTCGGCCGTTCGCTACCGGACCCATTGATTGTGTGATCAGATAAAAACCATGAGCTTAATAGACCTCACGGTATACCCTAAACCAGTGAACAGTCCCACACCACTGGCATAATCTGTTTACCAGCGGATCACGAGTTATAACTATTTGGAATAGAAAAACAATTGTCTGTTATTGTGCTTTTTTCTCTACCCACACTGTCGTATCCTTTACACTCTGCAAATAAGATTTGAGACCGGTGGCGACAGAGGATGTCTGAACGATCCCCCTACAGATGGTTTAACTCCAGGCTTGGAAGGGACCTGATGAAGGCTGAGCGCGGTCAACTTAGTGCGATGCTGCCTGATCGCTATTTCCCAGTCACCCTTCAGATTGGATGCAGTGGAACGCCGGAGTTTGTAGACCTTATCGATTGTGAACGTTGTGTTCTGGTGGATATTGAACTGCCGCGTGAACTTAACGGCCTTAAGGTGATAGCCGAAGGATCTGCGCTCCCTTTCGGATCACGAAGCAGTGATCTGGTATTGTTGCCTCATACTCTGGATTTTAGTCCCCATCCCCATCAGCTTTTAAGAGAGGTTGTCGAAATATTGGTGCCCGAGGGTCTTGTTGCCCTGACTGGGCTTAACCCGTATAGCCTTTGGGGAGGGTGGCGTTGGACCCGACAGTGGCGTAAAACCCCACCCTGGAATGCCAATTATTTTTCTCCCAGAAGGGTTCAGGATTGGATGTCTCTTCTGGATTTGGAGATCGTTTCAGCCTCATTAATGGAGTATCGTCTCCCGACTGTCTCATGGGGGATTCGCGACAGGTTGGGTTTTCTGGAAGTTGCGGGCGCCCGGTGGTGGCCTGGGATGGCTGCGGTCTATCTGATTATTGCCCGAAAGAGAGAACTCGGGGTGCGACCACAGGGGCAACGAAAATCCCGTCATCGTCGTTTGGCAACGGGTTATGCCGGGACGATGGCAAAAAGTTAAAGAGGTGTTGATTTGGGCAGGTCCCTGTTCAGACACCAGGAGCTGAAGGATTTTTATTGATGAAAAGTGTGACTATCCATACTGATGGGGCCTGCCGGGGAAACCCTGGCATTGGTGGCTGGGGGGCATTGCTCTCCAGTGGGGGCCATCAACGTGAACTCTTTGGAGCAGCGTTAGAAACAACTAATAACCGGATGGAACTCACCGCGGCAATTAAGGGTCTTGAGGCCCTAAATCAACATTGCAGGGTCACCCTGGTGACAGATTCCCAATATGTCCGAAGAGGGATAACCGAGTGGCTCAAACAGTGGAAACTAAAAGGATGGAAAACCAGCTCTCGAAAGCCTGTTAAAAACAAAGATCTATGGCAGAGGCTTGATGATTTGGCCTCTCAACATACGGTTAAGTGGAAGTGGGTGAAAGGCCATACCGGGCACCCCGGTAATGAGCATGCGGATGCTTTGGCCAATCGTGCAATTGATGAATATCTAGAAAAACAAGATGATTGAGGAGTCAGGAGATGCGTCAGATTGTTCTCGATACTGAGACCACAGGACTTGAAGTAACGCAAGGCCACAGGATTATTGAGATTGGTTGTGTTGAACTGGTAGACCGTCGAATCACGGGTTCAACCTACCAGACTTATATCAATCCTGATCGAGAGATCGATCAAGCAGCTGAAAAAGTCCATGGCATAACGACCTCTTATCTAGAGGATAAACCTCGGTTTGCTGAAATTTCCGGGGCCCTGATCGACTATCTGGAGGGGGCGGAACTGATTATCCATAATGCCGATTTTGATGCTGGTTTTCTAGATGCTGAATTGAAACTGATCAGGCCGGATTTTCCCGGAATCGGATCAATCTGCAGTGTGCTGGATACGCTTGCTCTTGCACGACAACTCCACCCAGGTCAGCGATGCAGTCTGGACGCCCTGTGCAAACGCTACGAGATCGATAATTCATCCAGGGTGCTTCATGGTGCAATGCTGGATTCTCAGATCCTGGCAGAGGTCTACCTGGTCATGACCGGGGGGCAGACCAGCCTGCTTCCTGAGCTTGATTCCGGTTCCCTCTCAACCGCTAAAAACAACAATCAGAGTTTGGCTGGGGTGCAAACAAAAACAAAAGTCATCTATCCCGATCAAAATGAGCTTGATGCACATAATGAGTGGATAAAGAAGCTTGAACAGGATTCAGACGAAGAGCCACTCTGGAGATAGAGTGGTTTATCAAAAGCGCAGTGTGTGGGCAGGCTAAAGCAAGTTTTTCAGTAAAACAGCGCTCAGTGTCAGCAGCACGATCACGATCATGCTTCCCGTCATCCATGTTTTGCTGAGTTGGCCATCGGGCCCATGGAGTCGGCGTCCGGCAACCTCCAGTCTTCGAGATGAATAGACCCACAGCCGGTGGGCGATCTCTGCGAAGCGTTGATAAGCGGAGACCAGGTTGCTGAATTGGGTGGGCACCAGCTTTCGGTATACCCACTCAAAATCAAGATTTATTGACCTCAGTTCGGGAGGATAGATGCCGGAAAGTTTAAGCCAGACAAAGGCAAGAGCAGAGAAAAAGAGAAGCTGTAACTGGGCGATAACATGGGTGTTATCAAACGGGAGATAGCTTACTGGAAAAGGAAGAAGATCATAGAGAATCCAGGGGTAACTGCCGATCCCGATACACAAGAGTGCGGCCAGCCCCATGGCAAACAACATATTTGTTGGTGCTTCCTTCACCCTGATTCCGGCATCGTGTGAGAAAAAAGCGAAGAAGGGAATTTTGATCCCTGCATGATGGAATACCCCTGCCGAAGCAAAGAGCAAACCGATCCATACCCAGTGATAGCCCTCTTCCAGGGCAGCGGCCATGACCATTGATTTACTGACAAACCCGCTAAAGAGAGGAAATGCCGAAATTGATGCTGCACCAATGAGGCAGAATGCGGCTGTTTTGGGCATGCTTTTATAGAGTCCACCAAGATCGGAACCATTGATTTTGCCGGTTCTGAACAGGACTGCTCCCATCGTCATCATCAATAGACTTTTAAAAATAACATCATTAAATGCATGTGAGATAGCACCATTAATGGCGAGTTCTGTCCCAATCCCGATCCCACAGATCATAAAACCGATCTGGTTGATCATGCTGTAAGCAAGGACACGACGAAGATCATTTTCGATAACAGCATAGAAGATCGGGAAACAGGTCATGGTGACACCGATGTAGATCAGCAGTTCAGTCCCGGGAAAACCCCTTGCCAAAGCGTAAACGGCAACCTTGGTGGTGAATGCGCTTAAAAATACCGTGCCTGTGGGTGTCGCTTCCGGGTAGGCATCTGTTAACCAGTTATGGAGGAGCGGGAAGGCGCTCTTGATGCCGAAGGCGAGAAAGATAAGCCAGCCCGCCGTTGATGTAAGGCCAATATGCTCAAACAGAAGGGAGGATGAGTCGTTGAAATAGACAATGGTCCCGGCCAGAAGGAGGACTCCCGAACCCACCTGAAAAATCAGGTAACGGGTTCCTGAACGGAAGGCACGAGGTTCCCGACGAGCAAATATGAGCAGTGATGAAGTTAGGGCAAGGAGTTCCCAGAAGATAAACAGGGTAAGAAGATCTCCAGCAAATACGGCCCCTATTGCACTGCCAGCATAGCAGAGCCCGGCAATATGCTGCATCCGGTCCTTGAGATGGAGTGAAAAAAGAATCCCCAAAAATGCGGCAATATGAAACAGGATCCCAAAGAGATAACTCAGCCGGTCAACCCTCACAGGGTTTAGTGTAAACCCAAGAAAAGTGAGTTCAGTGGTTGTACCGAGTTCCCATCCCATTAGATTGATGAATCCAAGGAGGGGGGTGAGGAGAAGGGGGATCCAGCGATAACGAAGAGGGGTCACCAGCACCACTAGAGCGCCAAGGAAGAAAGGAAGTCCCGGATGGAGATCAGCGATTATCATAATAGTCTTCACTTCGCATCAGAAAAAGCCGCATCACTTTGGCAATCAGGACAAGCAGGACGCAGGCTACAAAACCAAACAGGGCATAAAAGCCCCAGAGTGTCTCCCAGGGGTGAATAGTATGACGGTGGAAGATGAAGTCAGCCAGAACCAGACCTGCACACAACATAAAAAACAGTCCGATCCCCCATCTCAGCCTGCTGGAGTGGGAGGAGTCGTTAGGGTTTAAAGAGGTCTCTTTATGTTGATTCATTTGTTGATCGATGGTTAAGGGAGGTGGATAGAGCTTGCCAGTTGATAGAGTGTATCCGGCCAGAAGAATAAGAACAGACACCCGGCGGCAGTAAAGGTTATGGCCAGTAGTATAGGGGCTGGTGCTTCCTGAAAGTGGCTCTTGTTGTTGCCGGATGATCCTAAAAAGGCGTTCAGAGGGATGGGCAACAGGTAGGCAATATTCAGCAGCGAACTCACCATGAGGATGCCCAGCAGCAGCCATTGACCACTCTCAACGGTTCCCATGGCGAGATACCACTTGCTCCAGGTGCCGGCGGCTGGAGGCAGGCCGATAATGCTGATACTGGCGATAAAAAAGGCAGCCATTGTGAGCGGCATCTGGCGACCAAGACCCGATAGCTCGCTCACCTTTGTTTTATGTGTGGTCACAAGAATGGCTCCAGCACAGAAGAATAGAGTAATTTTCCCAAATGCATGGGTCACCATATGCATCGCACTTCCGGTGAGTGATGCTGAATTAACCAGCAGTGCTCCAAGAACGATATAGGAAAGCTGGCTGATTGTTGAATAGGCAAGACGACGTTTTAGATTATCCTGGCGCAGAGCAATCAATGAGCCAATAATGATTGTGGTGGCGACTGCGTAGAGGAGGAGTTCCTGGCTCCAGGCAGAATTTACAAGATCAAATCCAAAAATAAAGATGACAACTTTCAAGATGGTGAACACACCTGCTTTGACCACGGCGACGGCATGTAACAGCGCACTTACCGGTGTAGGTGCAACCATGGCAGCGGGTAGCCAGCGATGAAAAGGGATAAGAGCGGCCTTACCCACTCCAATCACATAGAGCCCGAGCAGGATTCCACCTTGGGATGGGGTGATATGGCCAGCCAGTACTCCACCAGGGCGGAAGTCAAGGGTGCCCGCCAGAATCCAGGTCCAGACCATCGCAAAGAGCAGAAACCCTACCGAGGTGCCCACCAGCCAACCGAGATAGGTTCTTCCGGCCAGTCGCGCTTCACGGCTCCCTGAATGGGTCACCAGTGGAAAGGTGGAGAAGGTGAGAAGTTCATAAAAGACAAAAAGGGTAAACATGTTTGCACTGAATGCGATTCCAATTGCACTGCTTATCGCAATTGCAAACCATATGTAGAAACGGGTTTGATGTGATTCATCATGATGGCGCATATATCCTATTGCGTAGACAGTGGTGGCCAGCCAGAGGATGCTGATCAGGGTGGCGAAAAGAAGTCCAAGCGGCTCAACAGCAAGTGCAATGCTGATGCCGGTAACAGGTGCCGCCAGAGTGGTTGTCTCAAGTGGAGTGGTTCCAGCGCTGTGAAGTTGGATCACAAGAAGGAGCAATACAAGCCCGGCTCCCAGGCTGACTGTCTCCCTCCAATTGGGATATCGATGGAGAAGCAGCATCAATGGGGTGGCTGCGAGTGGTGTCAGCATCGAAAGGAGGGCGATATTGCCGCTCTCAAGTTCGGGAATCATGGCGTTCCTCCGAGGAGAAGCAACGCGGCCTTTTCTGCAACCCCTGCAGTAAGTCGAGTATCAATTCCAAAATAGATATTGGCACCAACCAGGATCCAGGTCGGGATCAACAGCGAGAGTGGGGCTTCATTAACCACCGGCGCTTCTGATGATTTGTGGTGAAAATAGGCGATTTCAATAACCTTCCAGAAATAGATAATCGCAAGCAGTGATCCCAGTAGAATAATAATAGCCAGCCACATCTGGTTGGCCTCCACAGCACCCACCACGAGGTACCATTTGCTGACAAACCCAACAGTCAATGGTAGACCAATCAGGCTGAGCCCGCTGATCAGGAAGGCGGCCATAGTGAGGGGCATGGTTCGCCCCAGGCCTGTAAGATCGGCAATCCTGAGACTTCCGGTACGGTAGAAGATCGCCCCCACTGCCATGAAAAGCGCTCCTTTCATCAGTGCATGATTAAACAGGTGCAACAGTGTTGCCGTGAGTCCACTAAGCGAGACCAGGGTGATTCCAAGCACCATATAACCGATCTGGGCAACGCTCGAATAGGCAAGCAGTTTCTTTATATTATCTTGGTAGATTGCAACTACAGAACCAATCAGAACAGCAAGAACCCCGAGGGGAAGGAGAGCCTGGTTGAGGGTGAAGAGATTGAAACTGTGTTCGGCACCAATAACCGTGAACAGGAACCGGAGCAGGAGGTAGATGGCGACTTTGGTGGCCGTTGCAGCAAGGAAGACAGAGACTGCGGAGGGGGCCCAGGTATAGGCATTGGGCAGCCAGAGGTGGAGAGGGAAGATGGCGGCCTTAATCGCCAGGCCGATCAGAAGAAAGCCAATAGCAGCATGAAATGTCCGGCTCTCGGTGTTTTTGCTTAGCAGGATGGCAAGGTCAGCCATGTTGAGGGTGCCTGTCATGCTATAGAACAATCCAATGGCAATCAGGATAAAGGTGGCCCCTATGGTTCCTATTACCAGATAGCGGAAGGCAGCAGTGAGAGAGCGGCGATCGGGACCTAAACTGATCAGCAGATAACTCGAAAGTGAGGAGATCTCCAGAAAGACAAAGACATTAAAGGCATCACCGGTAATCGTCATCCCCAGAAAACCAGTCAGACAGAGCAACCAACCTGCATAGAGGAGTGGTAGTTGTGCAGAGTTGATTTCGTGTTCGAAACTGGTGCGTGCATAGAGAAGTGAAAGGGTGCTGATTGCAGTTACCAGAAGCAGAATGTAGCCATTCAAGGTATCTACACGATATTCGATGCCCCAGGGTGCTGCCCAACCTCCCAGGGCGTATGAGAGCGGGCCTGTCTGTAGTGTAGTCTGGAGGAGTAAAAAGGCGATGATCAGAGTTGCCGAACTGATGGCCACTGAAAACCCCCAGGCCAGTACGGGTCGACGCAAGAGGAAACACAGAGGAGCTCCCATCAGCGGGATAACCACTTGCAGTGCTGGAAGATGGTTGTCTATGCCCAAGAGGGTCACTCCTCCTTCTCCTCTTCCAATGTTATGGTCTCTTCATCAACCGCACCAAATGCATCCTTGATACGGACAACGAGAGCGAGTCCGAGGGCAGTTGTTGCCACACCGACGACAATTGCTGTCAGAATCAGGACATGGGGCAGTGGGTTTGCATAGAGGGTATGAGATTCTGACAGGATTGGAGCGGTCCCATTGGCGATTTTCCCGAATGAGATATAGAGCATAAAGACAGAAGTCTGAAAAATATTCAGACCAATGAGGGTCTTGACCAGGTTGTGGCTGGCCATAACGGTATAAAAACCGATCATCATCAGGGTGATGACAATCCAGTAGTTATAGAGCCCCAGATTGCTCATCCCCTCTCTTCCCGATTAAAACCAGCAAAGGCAAAAAAGAGCAAAATCATGATTGCAGCGACCGTGGTACCGACTCCTAACTCTATTAGCAGAATTCCGAGATGTTGGCCCTTTGTAGGCTCAGCAGCGAGAACGCTGTAATCAAGAAATTGACCGCCCAGAAATATACCCGTCAGACCCACTCCTCCATAGAGAAGCACACCCAGGGCGGCGAGCACGCGTAGAACTGAGGGTGGAATGACGGCCATTGCCTTATCGAGGCCGAAGACGATGCCATAGAGAATGATTCCGGAACCAAAAATCACTCCTGCCTGGAAGCCGCCACCTGGACCGAAATCACCATGAAACTGAACATAGAGGGCGAACAGCAGTATGATGGGAATCAGCAGTTTGGTAATTGTTCTGAGTATATGGTGATGCTCCATCACTCCTCCTTATCACCACTTTTGGTTCGCTCTTTTTTGCGTCGTCGGCCCCCAAGGAGTGCTAATACTCCAATACCTGCAGTAAGGATGACGGTTACCTCTCCCAGGGTGTCATAGCCGCGATAGCTTGCGAGGACAGAGGTGACCACATTGGGAATGCCCACCTCTTTCATGGATTGATTGAGATAACGCGGAGCAACGTGGAGGTGAGAAGGGGCCTGACTATCTCCTACCGGTGGTATATCAATAGAGGCGTAGATCAACACGCTTCCGGTGATGATTACAACAATCAGCGGAGCTACTTTATGGTGAGTTCCTGCTTCCTGTCGGGCGCCAGTGAGGGCGAGAGTGGCAAGAGCGAGAATAGTGGAAATGCCGGCACCTACTGCTGCTTCTGTGAACGCCACATCCACGGCATCAAGGGCAACAAAAAGACCGGCCGAGAGCAGGCTGAAGGCACTAAAGAGCATAACCGAAGCAAAAAGACTTCGGAGCAGGAGAACCCCAAGTGCTGTAATAGCAAGAAAGGTAAACAGAACAATATCAATCAGGTTCTCTATGACGATTTTCCTCCTGAAGAGGGAGTAGAACTCGGTTTGAGGCCTGAATGAAGAGCTGATTTAGCCAATGCATGAGTTGAAGTCGGGCTCGTTAGCCAGATAAAGATAAGGATCATAGCCAACTTGACTGAAGGCTGGGTAAAGCCTGCTTGCAGACCCAGCCCAAGGAGAGTGAGTGCCGTGCCGAGGGTGTCGGCCAAACCTGCAGCATGGAGCCTGGTATAGAAATCGGGGAAGCGAAGCAGGCCAATTCCAGATCCAACAAGGAAGAGGGCGCCGCCAAGAAGAGCAGCCCAGCTCAATAGATCAACTAACCACTGAACCATTATCGATCCTCTCTCTTTTGGCCCAGGGAGGTGAAATCCCCGTACTCAAAAAACCGCAGAACAGCAATCGTGCCGATAAAGTTGATCAGTGCATAGACCAGGGCGATATCAAGGAACTCCGGCCTCCCTGTTAGAAAGCCATAGACAGCAATAAAAAGGACTGTCTTGGTTCCAAAACTGTTGACGGCAAGAATACGGTCAAAGACCGTAGGGCCTAAAAATGCCCTGACCAGAATCAGGGTCATGGCAATCAGGATTGCAATCATACCGGCGACAAACATCATCTCAATCCTCTGTCTCAGCCACAGGGTGATCTCTCCCTGTCTCTATGCGTGAAACGTGTCGATCGAGTTCTCCTTTGTGCAGGTCGTCTCCATAGTCACGACAGAGGCAGTGGACATCGATTGAGGTGTCATCCACTTCAAGTGAGATAGTGCCCGGGGTGAGTGTGATCGAGTTGGCATAGATGACCTTTCCAAGCTCAGTCTCCTGGGTGGCAGTGACTCGTGTCAGGGTAGGGCTGATGGGCATCTGGGGGTGAAAGACAAGCTTGATGACCTCAATGTTGGATTGAACTATTTTTCCAATCAACACCACCCAGAAGTGAAGAAGTCGCCAGGGGTTAAAGTGAATAGGGTGTCCCTCATGGTCAACGATATCCATTCTATGGGCAATCCATACGACCAAAGCAGAGGAGAGAGCACCGAGACTCAACAGCAGCGGATCGGTCATGGCCGATAGCAGGAACCAGATTCCTGCCAAAATCAAAAAAAGACTGATATTCAGATGCATCGTCTCATACCCAAGTGGTGACCAGAAGGGGTGTGACCGGTAACAATGTGGTAATTGTGAAGCAGGCAGTACCCCACACCACTGTTGAGTAACAACAATTCTCTGTTACTCAACAAAACGGATAATCCCGTAATTGGTATGGCCACTTTACCATGTTGTTTAACCCTGTCAACATCTTATATATCATTAGTAAGCCACTTATCTGACCCTGTAGGACTCGACTTCACTAATCATTCGAGGCCTGTCATGTCACCATACATCAGTTATAGACTATTGTTCCATCAGTATTATATGTCAATCTCACATAATTCATCCGGTTTTGACAACGCCCCTTTTTCAGCCCTTCGACCGGCTTGGCAACCGGATCGGCGGGGCCAATAGACGAACAACTCCTTGATCTCACAAAAAACACGCGCACAATATAAATGGACTTACCAATTTACCACTGATTTCGTACTCTGCAGTCAGCGTTTGCCATAAGACCAATAAATTCCTCGTCATTAGCCAGATATTATTTTCATCATTAAGTGCATCGGCCGGCGATGGTTATCTTTTATCATTCTCGCCTCTTTTTGACCATCCCTTTACCTCTGTAAGATGGTATCGTGCTTTGTCCAGGTGTTGAGTGTTTTTTGTTTGAAGGATTGATATTAATCCTTTGCTACCAATAGCAACCAGTTAAAAGCGAATGAGGAGTTGGTGTTATGTCAGAGGTGAAAACCTATCCCGTATCTGCTGCGACAGCAGCAAGCGCCCATCTTACTGATGCCCAGTATCAAAAGATGTATCAACAGTCGATTGATGATCCCGAAGGTTTCTGGGCTCAACAAGCCGATGAATTTGTGACCTGGTCTCGCCGATGGAATAAGGTTATGGATGTAGATTTTCACCAGGCAAAGATAACCTGGTTCGATGGCGCGACACTGAATGCCTCTTCAAACTGCCTTGATCGCCATCTGGAGACCAGAGGTGACCAGGTGGCTATCATTTGGGAGGGTGATGATCCTTCGATAGATAGAAAAATCACCTATCGCGAGCTTCATGCTGAAGTCTGTCAGTTTGCGAACTCGCTTAAATCACGGGGTGTTGCCAAGGGGGACCGGGTCTCCATCTATATGCCGATGATTCCAGAGGCTGCTGTAGCAATGCTGGCATGTGCCCGTATCGGTGCAGTCCACTCTGTAGTATTTGGCGGTTTCTCCCCCGAATCACTCAAAGACCGGATTCTGGACTCTGATTGCCGGGTTGTTATCACCGCTGACATGGGCCCGCGGGGAGGCAAAAATGTGGCATTGAAAGATAATGTGGACAGCGCTCTTGAGAGTTGCCCTGATGTCCATACGGTTGTCGTGGTCCAGCATGCCAAAGAGGAGGTGGCCTGGCATGATCAGAGGGATGTCTGGTACCACCAGTTGATGGCAGAGGCGTCAACCGATTGCCCGGCAGAAGAGATGAGTGCAGAAGATCCGCTCTTTATCCTCTATACATCAGGTTCAACTGGCAAGCCCAAGGGTGTATTGCATACGACAGGGGGATACCAGCTCTACACGGCAATGACCCACAAATATGTCTTTGACTATCATGAAGGTGATATCTACTGGTGTACCGCAGATGTGGGCTGGATCACGGGCCACTCCTATATCATCTATGGACCACTTGCCAATGGCGCCACCACACTGATGTTTGAAGGGATTCCCACCTGGCCTGATGCCAGTCGATTCTGGCAGGTGGTCGATAAACATCAGGTTAACATTTTCTATACAGCACCCACCGCAATCCGGGCATTGATGGCTCAGGGCGATGAGATGGTGAGTAAGACCAGTCGTTCCAGTATTCGATTGCTGGGTACGGTAGGAGAACCGATTAATCCAGAAGCCTGGGAGTGGTACTACAGGGTTGTAGGGGATGAGCGATCTCCTGTGGTTGATACCTGGTGGCAGACTGAAACCGGCGGCATACTGATTACTCCGCTACCCGGTGCAACAGACCTCAAACCGGGTTCTGCAACACTGCCCTTCTTTGGGATAAAGCCTGCATTGGTTGATGAGCAGGGTGACATTATCGAGGGCGCCGCATCGGGTAATCTGGTGATTACTCAGAGCTGGCCGGGACAGATGAGAACAGTCTATGGAGACCATGAGCGGTTCTTTGAGACCTATTTCCAGATGTACCCGGGCTACTACTTTACCGGTGATGGAGCTCGTAGGGATGAGGACGGCTACTACTGGATTACAGGCCGGGTTGATGATGTGATCAATGTTTCAGGCCATCGAATGGGTACCGCAGAAGTGGAGAGCGCTCTGGTCCTGCACCCCTCTGTTGCCGAGGCGGCTGTTGTCGGCTACCCCCATGATATTAAAGGGCAGGGTATCTATGCCTATGTGACTTTGATCAAAGATATTGAACCCTCTGATGAACTCCGCCAGGAGCTTCTACAGTTGGTTCGAAAAGAGATAGGACCGATTGCAACCCCAGATGTAATCCAATGGGCACCTGGACTTCCCAAAACACGATCTGGAAAAATCATGCGACGTATTCTAAGAAAGATTGCCGAAAATGAGCTCGATAATCTGGGTGATACTTCAACTCTGGCAGATCCCTCTGTGGTCGATCATCTGATCGAGAACCGAGGAAGGTAGTCCGGATTTTCTACTGACTCCATGTTCATTGATGGGGTTTAGTAGCGCTCCCCCTCCTGATCTTCCAGGAGAGGGCTCTTGTCCCACCATCTCTTGATCTGAGGGCCGTTCCATCTTGCCGTTAATCGACTGGATGGAGAACACCCTCTCTGCTTTACTGATCTCCTCACTTAGCATCAGGTGGATAGGGGTAATAACATCTGGTGCGGATTACTGGGATGCTGCTCGAAAGTAGAGATAAAGTATGTAGAAAAAAACTATATAAAAAGTATTGACAATATAGATAAAACAAATATAGGATGTTTCTGTCTAGATAGTAGTTCTATAAGGGGAGCAGGGATGAAAGAGTTCTATCAACCGACAACCGGAGTTGATACCGACAGATTGAGGCTTCGGCTCATCAGGGCTTGGCAGCAGTTTCGTTTCTCAGCAAAAGGTGCAGACCAGGATTACTGGTATCGACGTTGTATGGAATTGCGCAGCGCCCTTGAAGAGGCCAACTCAGGACATACACATCCAACTGTTTCGCCAGAATAAGAGAGATTCGGCCAGTATAACCGAGTTAATACGGAGGGTTAAAGTGATCAGAATAAAACCTTATAAACGTGGGGGATGCCTTCTCTTGTTGTCGATTGCAGCAGCTGTGCTCCTCAGTGGTTGCCGTGAGGGAGAGGAGACAAATACGTCAGGTGGCGCCGGAACTCCTCCAATCATGTCAGAGGAATCGGAAGAATCAGAGGAATCAGAAGGATCGGAAGAATCAGAGGAATCAGAGGAATCAGAGGAATCAGGGGAATCAGAAGGATCAGAAGGATCAGAAGGATCAGAGGGTTCTGGTGGTTCATCATCGACCACAACCTATAGTGGCACAGTAGTTGGAGAGCTGACCATCAATCCCTACAATATCGTTCTGAATGATGATTTTCCAATCCGCTTTGATATCTCTTCGAATGATCAGGTTACTGTCTATGTGGATGATCTCTCACCGGTTACTGTGCCACTACAGGGTTCTGGCTTCAGTTATACTGTTACCCGGTCCTTTACCGGGTTAGGTGCAGCGACCTGCAGCTCGACAGTGAGCGGGAGTGGAACCCTGAGCAGTGATCAGGTAGTGGGCAGCTTGAGTGGCAGCCCCACTTGTTCAGATGGTCTTACTGGTACAGTATCAGGCAACTACACTGCCTCCAGGTCATAGAGTGTACTCCAGCAGGGTTGAGTTATCGTTGTAGTATGGTTGTTCCATCATCCAAGAGCTTTAATCCAGTCACCTGGGTCGCTTCACGCCCCCCTTTCGGCAGCCTCTATGCGCTCGCCAAGCATCTTGAAGTGACCTATCCGAGTGCGCTCTCTTGGGTAAAGAACAGGGCATTTCCAGCAAAACGAGTTGCTGAAATTGTTGAGCTGACGGGATGTGCACCCTACATTCTCTCTCCCAATACCCACCCTCAATGGATGTTTGAGAAACAGATATATACTGAGCCATCAAGAAAGGAGTTGAATGCTTTTTCCAAACTGCAAAGCGAGGCAAAAAAAGGGAGGGCCAACGATTTGCAGGAACTCAAGCGTCTGTTAAAGAAATACGGTCCTGAACTTTCAGAAAAATAGAGGCCCCCCTTCCTGAATGCAAATCTCTTGCGGACGCTGGCCGAGGAATTGTCCCATCCTTATCTGAATCGGTATGATCTGGACATATTTTGGTCAAGAGCAATTATCCTGATGACGTTATTGATGACCGCATTCATGATAGGTTTTCTCGGTTCAATCCACTGTGTTGGGATGTGTGGCGGAATTGTTGGTCTTTTGGGGACTGGTATCCAAGAAAGAGGAGGCAGATCACTCTACCGTCATCTTCCCATGTGGATCGGCTATAACTGTGGGCGGTTGGCCAGCTATACCCTTGCAGGGGGTCTTGCCGGTGTACTTGGGGTTTTTGCCCTCTCCCTCTTTACTCCTCATCGCGCCCAAACTCTGGGGCTTATGTTTGCAGGTAGTTTTATGGTGTTACTGGGCCTCTACCTTACTGGGTGGTGGAGTGGAATTCAGTGGCTTGAACGAATCGGAGGAGAGGTCTGGAAATTAATTGAACCTTTGGGAAGACGTTATATTCGGCCTCAAAAAGCGGGTCAGGCTGTTGTTCTTGGAATGGTATGGGGTTGGCTGCCGTGTGGCCTGGTCTATTCTGCACTGGCATTATCATTGTCAGCCGGATCGATTGTTGGAGGGGCTCTGGTGATGGTTGCATTTGGGGTGGGCACCTTGCCGATGCTGTTAGCCATGGGGGTATCGGCAGACCGGTTGTTGGTTGTTCAGCAAAATAGCCGTTTTCGGTTACTTGCTGGCGTGCTTGTTATCTCTATGGGTCTTCTGACCATTTTTGGATTGATTCATCCCATTCATCCCGGTTCTATCGCTACGGTTCACTCCCATTAAACAAAAGAAAGTCGATCCCCCCTTAGGCTTTAATATTCCTTAATAGTGAGGAGGTGGGGGTTCACTTTGGGCGGACGAATAATCTGATGACAAGAGTGCTTTAATTCTCTCTTGAGTGTGACGGAGCTGCTCTTGCAAATCTCTCATCTCCAATTGGAGATCGGCGACAACTTTATTGAGAGTCTGTATATGGTCTTCCTGAAAGGCAATACGGGATTCAAGGTCTGCTATATGTTGTTCTGACATTTTTATGGGCATCTTGGTGGTTAAGCGTTATCACTGATTGATTCGAGTTCTTCCCAGCGCGAATAGGCCAGATTGAGTTTATCATCGACTTCAGCAAGTCGGGAGGTGGCTTCAGAAACCTTGTTGTCAGAGTGTTGATAAAACTCAGGGTCAGCCAGGCGCTCCTGCAGAAGAGATTGCTCATTCTCAAGTTCATTAATATGGCCGGGGAGTGCATCAAGCTCCCTTTGATCCATGTAGCTGAGTTTCTTTGAGGGTTGCTTTAATCGTGGCCTGGAGTATTTTAGAGAGCTTGATTGCGGCTTGCCGATGGGAGGTAGAGCCGGTCGCTGCCGGATCCAGTCCTCATAACCCCCAACATACTCATTTACTTTTTCGGGCTGATCGAAAACCAGGGTGCTGGTAACGGTATTGTCAAGAAAACGCCTGTCATGGCTAACCAGAAGCAGGGTGCCACGATAATCAAGAATGAGTTCTTCAAGCAATTCCAGTGTTTCAATATCAAGATCATTGGTGGGCTCGTCAAGGACCAGTGCATTGGCAGGTCGGGCAAATAACATGGCCAACAATAAACGGTTGCGCTCACCCCCAGAGAGAGAGCTCACAGGACTTCTTGCTCGTTGTGGAGTGAAAAGGAAATCCTGAAGGTAGCTGATGACATGCCTGGTTTTCCCATTGATAGTGACATGGTCAATCCCGCGTCCAATGTTCTCCTGAACTGTTTTTTTCTCATCAAGCTGGGTGCGAAGTTGGTCAAAATAGGCGAGCTCAATGTTGGCGCCCGTCCGGACTTTTCCGGACGTAGGAGGAAAAGCACCTGTAAGGACGCCAAGCAGAGTTGATTTACCAATACCATTTGCACCAATAATCCCTACGCGGTCACCACGCTGGATGAGAATCGACATCTCTTTGAATATGACGTTATCTCCCCAGGCATACCCGCTATTGAGACATTCAACAAAGAGACGGCTGTGCTGGTTGCCCTCCTGCAGCTGCATTTTTGCACTGCCCGGCCGGTCTCGTCGTAAGCGACGCTGGTCTCTAAGTTCAAACAGTTTATTCACTCGACCCTGGTTACGTTTGCGTCTGGCCTGGACGCCTTTCCTAATCCAAACCTCCTCTTCGGCCAGTTTTTTATCAAAGCGAGCCTGAGCCAGCTCTTCGGCCTTGAAAAGCTCTTCTCGTCGTCTTAAGTAGTTATTAAAATCGCCTGGCCAGTCAGTGAGTTTGCCGCGGTCAAGATGGAGAATTCGAGTGGCTATTTTTTCTGCAAGAGTACGGTCATGGGTTATAAAGAGAACTGTTCCGCGAAAATCGACCAGAAAATCCTGAAGCCATTCAATTGAGTCGATATCGAGATGATTTGTGGGCTCATCGAGAAGAAGAAGGTCCGGCTCCACTACGAGTGCCCGGGCAAGGAGGGCGCGTCGTTTCATTCCACCAGAGAGTTCTGAAAATTGGCCCTCAACATCGAGGCTGAAGCGTGAGGCCACTTTCTCAATTCTGTGGTCAATAACCCAGCCATCGTGACTGTCGAGTTCATGCTGAGCCTTTATCAGGGCATTACTGTCGAGAGGAGTACTGCTTGAGGTGATCCGGTGATAGCGGGAAAGCAGTTTTCCAATATGGCCTAATCCGCCAGCGATAACATCGTAGACAGAGTCATTCAGGTCACTGGGTATCTCCTGTTCAAGCGAGGTGAGCTTAAGGTTGTCGCTGTGCTCAATCGTGCCGTCATCGGGTGTGATTTGTTGAGCAAGAATCTTGAGTAGTGTGGATTTTCCACAGCCATTCCTTCCCACCAGGCAGGTGCACTCACCTTGCTCGATTGTGAGGTTAACGCCGACCAGGAGAGCATGATCCCCAAAAGCATGGTGTAGGTCATTTGCACGTAACAGAGGCATAGAAAGAACATTGCAAAAACAGAATGGGCGGACTATACCGCGCTCTTGATAGAGGGTGAAGCGGTGCTGATTCAAATATCACCATAATCCCGACACAGCCATGGCTGCTCAAACGAGATCCGGGGAGGGACAGTTAGCGGCTGGAAACTGAATTGCTTGATGCGATTTTCGAAATCAGAGTGTCGATACCACTGCTGTTGGCAATCGGGGAGTAGCTATTCCGATAGGTGATAATAAGGCTAATGCCATCAATAGAGACGTCATAAATCTTCCACTTCTTTGATTTGTTCTGTTTCAGTGCATAACGGATTGGGAGTTTTTGGTTTTCACTAAGCAGGACATCAGTGGTTACCAGTATTCGGCCCTTGCTTTGTGATTTGGCGGGGTGATGGTGAATTTTTCCTCCCTCATAGTTAACCAGTGCAGTCCCATAGGTCCTGATCAGCAGGTTGCGAAATTCAGCAACAAATCGGTGTTGTTGTTGGAGGCTGGCCCGCTTCCAGTTCCTTCCAAGGACCAGTCGAGACATGCGCTCAAAATCGAAGTAAGGTGAGAGCACTTTCTCAATCTCAAGAGATAACTGATTTGGGTTCTTGTCTGGAGAAGCCTGGTTGCTGATGATGAGAGAAGTGACATCGGAAGTTGCTTTTTGTACCACCTCTTGTGGTGACAGATCAGCATAGGCAGAAGCACCTCCAAACAAAGATGACAAAAGGAGCGACAGCAAGAATTGACAGATGGGTTTGTTTTTGATCATTATTATATGATGTGCTGATTTAAATTTACTCTATTCTTGCAGTGAAAGAGGGCTATCCCAAGTGATGAAAGTGTAGATAAAGTGGTAATTGAATGATGTGATGCTGGTCACACTCATCCGGTCATTGGTTGCTTTTTTGTATGCTTTAAGATCAGGCCTATTCTTCAACCCCAGGTGTGCCCTCATTCAGGGCTTCCGGCAGTGGCGGGGAGAGCGGATATTGGCGAGGAGTCGGCAACAACCGGGTACTCCAAGCCAGCAATGGTGTGATCAGCTGCCAGCTTGGCTGGAGAGAGGGTTCACTTTTCCTCGATGGGAACGCTGGTTTGTTCGCCCCAACTCTGTTTGTCAGTGAGGGTGTGAAAGGGGCTTGCTGAAGATCTGTTGCGCTTTTTGACGCCATCACGTGTTTGTAATTGGTGGTATTGTATCTGGAATCGCCCAGTCTCAATATGTGGGATTTATTAAAGGTTCTTGTAAGAACCATTCTGGCTTTTGCCGATAATGGAGGGGATATGAAAGGTTTTGGGCTGTTGCTGATGCTTATCGCGCTTGCTGTTGGGGGATATCTGGTGGTTAAGGAGTACCAACCCGGTTCTGCAGGCGGGGCAAGCAAGATCAATTCAATTAAAAGAGCCGGGGATGCCGCCGAGCAGGCTCGCCAGGCCACTCAGAAATTGGATAGAGCCCTGCAGCAGGCGACAGAGGGCAGCCAGTAACTCATCTTCTCTCTTGACTGTTCTCTTAATGTTCTCTACTCTTGAGTGAGAACATTAGGAGAACATATTAATGGCCATTCTTACCCGGGCTCAGCGTCGCACCCTTGATTTTCTCTCCCGTTTTATTGGTGAACGGGGAGAGGCCCCTCTTCTTGATGAGATCGCCAGAGGCATCGGAATCCACTCTCGGGGGGTCGTCCATCGCTACCTGAAAGCCCTTGAAGAGGCGGGGTTGATTCGTATTCACCCCCGGCGCCATCGGGGTATTGAACTGATGGGGGGCAGGGAGAGTGTTCTGGCTCTCCCCCTAGCGGGCAGGATAGCCGCCGGTCAGCCCATTGAGGCGATAGAGGGGCAGGAGAAGATCAGTCTCGCTGACTTTTTTCTCGGTCCCGGACGCTTTGCCCTGCGGGTAACCGGTGATTCGATGGTCGAGGCAGGCATTCTTGATGGTGATACGGTGATCATCAAGGCCTGCCAGACTGCCGAGGAGGAGGCCATTGTGGTGGCGCTTATTGATGGAGAGGAGGCCACCCTGAAGCGGCTCAAACGGGAGCGTGACGGTTCTATCACCCTGCTGCCGGAAAACCGGGCGTTGAAGCCGATGCACTACCCGGCGGAGCGGGTTGCCATTCAGGGGGTGGTGGTTGGACAGATGCGCCGGTATGAGGGGTAGGCAAAAGGATCCGGGCTAGCTATGTGCGGCGGCGTACTCTATCTTCTCGATGGGAGGACAGTAAGGACCTACTTCCCCAATCCCAAGGCGCAGCTTCCCGTAGTGAGGCGTGATGGCGCCTCGATGGCCGTTCCCTGGGGGCGGCGCAAGCAGCAATCGGGGAGGCTCCCTCTTGGGGGGTGGGCCCGGCTTGACTCTATCCACAGCGGTCGTTGGGATCGCTGGTTTCCACGTCCGGTGAAGATCCGGGTGCTCGCTTTCATGGAGAAGGATATCGAGGGGACCAGCCACTGGTTTGATCTGGTGGAGGGCCAGTGGATACAGGGATTGCTCGCCCATGATGGTGATCAGCAACGGATCTATGTGGTGACCATCAAGCCGGAGATGGAGGGGGCGGTCCATGATCGCTGGCCACGAATTCTCTCCGCCTAGGGTGATGAAGAGGGATAAAAAGAGCGGGGGGTGGTGGCAACGGGCTATTGTCCTTGTCGATATGAACGCCTTTTTTGCCTCCATTGAACAGCTTAAAAACCCGGAGTGGCGGGGACGTCCGGTGGCTATTACCAATGGTCGGGTTGGTACCACTATTATCACCTGCTCCTATGAGGCACGGGCTTATGGGGTGAGGACCGGGATGCGCCTCAGGGTGGCACGAGAGCACTGCCCGGAGCTGATCCAGGCACCCTCCCGTCCTGAGATATATGCCCGGATCTCCTCCCGGATCATGCGCTCACTGGAAGAGATTACCCCTGAAGTGGAGGTCTTTTCAGTGGATGAGGCCTTTCTTGATATCACCTCGGTACAGCGTCTTCACGGTAGCCCGGTGGAGATTGCAAGGAGGGTGAAGCGACAGGTGCTGGCGGCTTCCGGTATTCCCTGTTCTGTGGGTCTCTCCGGAGACAAGACCACGGCCAAATATGCCGCCAAGCTGAACAAGCCGGATGGCTTTACTGTTATCCCTCCCTGGGTGGCAAAAGAGAGATTGGAGGAGGTTCCGGTCACCGAACTGTGTGGAATCAACCGGGGTGTGGGGGATTTTCTTGCTGCCCATGGTGTAACCCGTTGTGGCCAGATGGGCCGTCTTCCGGTCTCTGTGCTGGCCGCCCGTTTTGGAAATCTCGGGCGACGAATCTGGTTGATGTGCCAGGGCGAAGATCCGGAGCCCATTATCACCCGGGTGTCTCCTCCCAAGACCATTGGTCATGGCAAGGTGGTGCCGCCGGGAACCACCGATCGCCAGACTATTGAGACCTTTCTCCACCACATGAGTGAGAAGGTGGCGGCCCGCCTGCGGCGTCATCGTATGGAGGGCCACCGGCTCTTTATCGGGGTGCGCAGTGACCAGAGGTGGATTGGGACCAAGCAGCGGCTGGAGAGGCCGACAGATGATGGTCAGGTGCTGTTTTACTGGTGTCGCCACTTTCTTGACCGGCAGTGGCGGGGGGAACCTCTGCACCAGGTGCAGGTGACGGCACTCTCTCTGGCTCCTGTCGGAATGCAGCAGAGCCTGTTTGATCTCTCCGGAACACGCCGGATGGCGCTCAACAGCGTTCAGGATCAGATCAATGGCCGCTATGGTGAGTTTGCTATCGCTCCAGCTACGCTCCTTAAGCGTTCACAGATGCCCAATGTGATCGCCCCCTCATGGAAGCCTGAGGGAGTGCGGGAGACGGTGTTGTAGCTAGGGGTGATATTTCGGAAACATAGAACAGACCAGACCAACCCCCCAATTGTACCTAATCCCCCATGGGACTCCTAGCCGAGTAACTCTTCAACAGTATAGCAGATTTCCACCAACAAATAGCGAGGATGCTATTAAGGTTTCTAAGGCTGTTGGAACGGCTAATCAACTAGGGTAGAGGATGCGATTTAGGAACTCGTACATCAGATCGTCGATCTTCCGACCGTCAGTGGTTGTCTGTTCCAAACCTCCTGTGTAAGGGAATCGGAGGGCGTAGAGCTCGTAGGTGATCCCGGCAGCCGTGGCCCCGTCCACAATGCTGAGGGCACGGTGGTGGGTACTATCCTTTAGTATTTTAATGGATTAAATACTATGTAAGGGGACTTGTTTAGTAGCGGGTCTCCTCCAAGTAATTCAACAACCGGATATCAAATCCAAACTCCTTAAGATTGTTGTGTCCTGCGCCTTTGATAAACCAGGAGGTCTTCGGCTCTGGCGCCGCATCAAAGACTTTTTTTCCAAACGACACGTCTATGATGTCATCCTGCTCTCCGTGCATCACCACAATGGGAGAGGTAATCATATTTATAATGCCAAGCGTTTCGTAGCGGTCCCGAACCAACCATCTGGCAGGAAGAAACCAGTAATGCCGTTGCGCAACATCAGCAATCGAAGTGTACGGGGCTTCTAGAATGACCGCAAAAAAATGGTGTTCCGTCGCTACCTTCACCGCGGTACCACAGCCCAGGGATTCGCCGTACAGGATTACCTTTTCGTGAGGTATTTTCCTACTGGCCAGGAAATCGAGTGCGGCCCGGGCGTCGAAGCTTAATCCTGCCTCTGAGGGTTTCCCCGGATTGCCACCGTATCCTCGGTATTCAAGAAACAAGAACCCGTAACCCGCCTCCAAGATTCTGCGGAATTTCTCTACCCTGTGCCCGATATGCCCAGCATTCCCGTGAAATAAGAGAAACGTGTTGCCATCACGGGAGGGATTCGGTCGTCTAAACCAGGCTGTCAGTTCGAGCCCGTCTTCAGTCTTGAGTTTTACCTCTTGCAGCCCAATTGCTGGATACTGGGATAGGTCAAGTTTTTCATTTGACGGAAAATACAGAAAAGACCTCTGCAATAAAAAGAGCACCAAGATCAACAATGCATACAGAACTATGCAACTTGACAGTAAGGAGAGTATTGTTTTTGTCATTTCACGTTTCAGGCCAATAGACAGGGAGTGTTTACGTTGTCAACTGTTCTAATGATTGCGCCCTCGACTAATGAGTAGTGACCTGTCCGATGGTTTAGTCCAGCTCTTGTAAGAGTGTAGTCAGTATACTGCATGATGGGCGGAGAATTTGGTAAGGCGGTTGCGATAATAAAAGCCCCACTTCGGCGGGGATTTTCTTTGTCATCCAGGACATTTTATGCACGTCGGAGCTCCACCTGTCAGTTCGAGAAGACAGTCGTTGGAATCGACTCGGGCGGGTACTGTGTTGGCTCGGTGTGCACGATTACCGGATGATCAGTATCACCGGCAGTTTTGGCAGTGGCAAGGTCGAGAAGCGCGAGTGCCGTTGGTGTCAGAAATTGTCGGTGCGCCAGAACCGATGGCGCACGATTTTTTCCTGACTATCGGCTCATCCTGCAGGGCACGTTCTCAGTACTCTCACACCATCACCTGAACGGGTCTTCAACCTGGCGCACCAAATTGCTGTGTTCTGGCTGCAGGCTGTGGTGCTGACGACGATCCATTTGTGTAGGCAGATCTAACGATTCGATAATTCTCCAGAGCGTGGTGCGCCGGTGTGGCTCGGTGTTTAGTTGGCCTTGAAATGTTTTGGTTGGTTTCAGAGGTGTCGGGCTGTATCCGGACAATGCAGCGATCGCCTGACTTCAGGGCTGGATTCGCCGTGTAGGCATAATCCCCGGAAACGTCAGGGCGGACAGTGCGTAAAGGGATAGGGCCAGGATCAGTACCAGTGTGAACCCGAACTGAATGGCAAGCATGGTCGCCAGCACTGCACTCACCACCGATGCGCAGCCGTTGATTGCCCAGGCCCAAGGTAGAAATGCAGGTTGAGTGCTCGCCACCCGAGCGAGGGCGAGTGGTAACGGCAGGCCCATGCAGAATGCGATCGGCGCGACCAGTAAGATCGCCATCACCAGCTTGGTCGTGAGAGTACGATCGGCGAACAGTTCAAAAATAGGCCCGAGCACTGCAAGATAGATCGACCCAACCAGACCGATTCCGATCACCGCCAAAACCATGCCTGCAAGACTCTGGCCCTTGCGGATCAGACGGTTGGCCAACAGGCTGCCGAGTCCGGCAAACATCAAGAAGGCGCTTAGCACCGCGACGGCGGCATAGAGCGGATGGTGCAGGAACAAAATGAAACGCTGAATGAAAGCCATCTCAGTAAACAGAAAGGCAAGTCCTATGGCACCGAAACAGGCCACCAACTTCAGTTGGTTGAGGGGTAACGGTACCGACCGAACATGTCGTAAAAGGGTCAGCGGCACCATTACCAGCAGCACACTGCCTACGAGCGCCTGCAGTAGCGTCACCCCTTATCCACATCAATGGAGAAACCAGTCCCGTAAGCGGCATCAGTTTCAATCTCATCCGTGGTCCGGCATGACCTTTTGCGATCCCCCCGGCTGCGGTTGCTCTACCCGCCGTAGTAGCGCACCCGATGTTCGCCCCAGTCCGGGACGTGCTGGAGAAGAAGTTTTAGCCAGGCGGCCCCCGGCATGATCTAGAAATTGCGTTTCAGGCAGTTCTTTTAGAAGACCAACAGCTTATCCGCCTCGAGGGTCTTCGCGGCCAGCTCCTTCATGGTGCTGCGCCGGGCTCCCTCTACAACATCCTCATCCTGGAGTCCGCGGGCATCCATGCAGGTGCCGCAAAGGAGAACCTCACCCTTGCGCATGGCCGCATTCACCATCAGTTCCAGATTGTAGTAGCCCTGGGGAACCGATTGTCCCGAGCGGGCGCAGCTGACGGCATCGGCCATCAGGAATACAGTGACCTCCGCGCCCGAAGAGAGCGCCTTGGCCATGCGCAGGCCATTGAAGCTACGTTCGGTCCCATAGGGGGGATCATTGAGGATGATCAGAGCTTTCATGTTTGACTCCTTAGGTATAAAAATCGCCTGATAGAGCGTGATAGTGGCCTAGCGGTAGCCAGCAAGGCCAGATTAAAGGGTGTTTTCTGAATCACGATCTACTGCTGCCCTCAAATTAAAGCCATGTTGTTAAACCTCCAACAAGAGGGGGTTGATCAGTTGCATAACACACTGAGTGAGGGTTAGAATATATGAGTAAATACACATATAAGCAAGTACTCATATCAAAATGATTGACTACGGTGATCTCAATGCCCTCTCAAGGTTCTACCAGTTACTGGCGGAGCACAACCGTCTGTTAATACTCTATTCGTTGGGCCTTGAATGCAGACCAGTCTCTGCGATCATTGCTGATACAGGGTTGAGCCAGACCAATGTCTCTTTCCATCTTCGCAAGTTGCGTGAAGCTGGCCTGGTGCGCGGTGAAAAAAACGGTTCATTTGTCTTTTACTGTCTGCCCGATCCTGAACTGCTCGATCTGTTGAATCGGTTCAGAGAGTGGCATGAACCTGCAAATACCGATCATTAATAACAGTTGATTCAGAGCGGGCTCAGACAACAACTCATAACCGGGAGAGAAACATGGCTCATACCGTAATCATTGGTGCGGGAACAGGGGGGCTGCCGGCCGCCTACGATATCAAGAAGTCAATGGGGAGAGGGCATGAGGTGACAGTGATCTCAAATACCCCACTCTTTAACTTTGTCCCCTCCAACCCCTGGGTGGCGGTGGGCTGGCGGGATCGTCAGGACGTCACTTTTGAGCTTGAAAAATACCTGGCCAGGAAAAACATCCGCTTCATCGATAGTGGGGTATCGAGGATCAACCCTGATGACAACTCCCTAATAGTGGGGGGTGGGGAGGAGGTTCGGTATGACTATCTGGTCATTGCCACGGGACCTGAGCTCGCTTTTGATGAGGTTGAAGGGCTGGGGCCGGAGCACCACACCCACTCTGTTTGTACTCTTCCTCACGCTGAGGAGGCTTACCGGGGCTGGCAAAAGTTCGTTAAAAATCCAGGGCCGATCATTGTGGGAGCAGTGCAGGGGGCCTCCTGCTTCGGGCCCGCCTACGAGTTTGCCATGATTATGGATACCGACTTGAGAAGGCAAAAAATCCGTAATCAGGTGCCCATCACCTTTGTGACTTCAGAGCCCTATATCGGTCATCTGGGGTTGAGTGGGGTCGGTGACTCCCGGGGGATGCTGGAGTCAGAGATGCGCAATCGGCATATCACCTTCTATACCAACTCACGGGTGAAGCGGGTGGAGCCGGAGAAGATGGTGATTGAGCAGTTGGATCACAAGGGTGAAGCGATGGATGAAGAGGAGTTGGGCTTTAGCTATTCAATGATGATTCCAGCCTTCAGAGGGATAGAGTGCGTCAGTGCCGTAGGGGAAGAACTGGTCAACCCAAGGGGGTTTGTCAAGGTCGATGAGTTCCAGCGCAATCCCGCCTGGAAAAACATCTACAGCCTCGGCGTCTGTATTGCCATCCCTCCGGTTGAGGCGACCCCGGTCCCGACCGGTACACCGAAGACCGGCTACATGATTGAATCCATGGTGACAGCCGTCGCCCACAATATCGTTCATGATCTGAATGATGAGGAGCCCGAGGCAGTGGCCTCCTGGAATGCGTTCTGTCTCGCTGATATGGGCGATACTGGGGTGGCATTTATCGCTGTTCCCCAGATTCCGCCACGGAACCTCACCTGGTTCAAGAGAGGGAGATGGGTCCACTGGGCGAAGGTCATCTTTGAGAAGTATTTTATCCGCAACATGAAAAGAGGGAGCACCGAGCCGCTCTACCAGAGGCTCGCCTGTCGGCTGATGGGGCTTAACCGGCTCAGATGAAAATGAAGATAGAAAAGCAGGGGCAATGGAGGGACTCTGATCTTCCTTGTAGCACCACCATTAATTTTCTCCCAGGATCTCTTTACCGCCAGCCGGCATTAATAGAGTGAAGATAGAAGGTTAATTTCCATTTTCAGTTTTAGGGTAGGTTACAATCCCATCTCGATAAATAACTAATGAGAGCATGTGATGAGTAGTGAACCGATACCCATGGTTGAGGTTTGGCGTGGAGATCGGGTTGAATCACTCCATCGGGGACATGCGGTGATCACAGACGCCAGGGGGGGAATCATCGCCTCTTTCGGTGATCCTGGAAGGGTGATCTACCCACGCTCCTCCTGCAAGATGGTCCAGGCCCTTCCTTTGATCGAGTCCGGAGCGGCCGATGCCTTTGCTCTTAGCAGTGAAGAGCTGGCGCTCGCCTGTGCCTCCCACCAGGGGTCAGCCCTCCATGTCACCGCGGTAAGCCGATGGCTTGACCGCCTGGGGTTGGGTGAAGCCGATCTCAGGTGCGGCCCCCAGAAGCCCGCAGACGGGAAGACCGAACACCAGCGAGCATCAAGAGGAGACCCTGTTGGCCAGCTTCACAACAACTGCTCAGGAAAACACGCCGGTTTTCTCACCCTGAACCGCCATCTTGGGGGTGGGCCTGAATATATTGAGCCGGACCATCCGGTTCAGCTCCTGGTTCGTGACGCTTTTGAGGTGATGACCGGAGAAGAGATCTCCGGGATAGCCATCGACGGCTGTTCCGCCCCCAATTTCGCCACCTCACTGAAGAGCCTGGCCACCGCCATGGCGAGAATGGCCGATCGCTCTCAACTGAGCCCCCGGCGTGCCAGTGCCGCCGAGCAACTTCTATCGGCGATGGCCGATCATCCCCAGCTGATTGGGGGTACCGGAAGGGCCTGTACCGAACTGGGGACGGCTCTTGAGGGACGCAGTATCGTGAAGGTCGGTGCCGAGGGGGTCTTTGTAGCCATTCTCCAAGAGAGCGGGCTTGGGGTTGCCCTTAAGATCGAAGATGGAGGGAGACGTGCCGCAGAGGCGGCAATAGCCGGACTTCTGGTCAGGCTGGGCGAACTTCCTGAAGAACACCCGGCTGTTCAGAAGAGGCTCTATGCCCCCATCCTCAATCGTCGGCAGATCAGCACCGGGACGCTTCGTCCCCATGAGGGGTTCTATCAGGGGGGATGTTCCCTGCTCTGATCGATGCTCACCGATCAGACCGAAGGAGGTGTGGATTGTGGTCATCAACAGCGGCTGCGATGGATCGGTTTAAACTGCTCTCACTCACGCATATCGTGCTGGAACATCTCCCCAATGGGTTTTTCTGCAAGCACTCTCCGCGCCTTGGCGTAGGCGGGGTCATGGGCGAATATAAGGCAGCCGTTACACCCCTTTCCGCAACAGCCATCAATCCCCAGCTGGGGGCCGCGTCGCGGAGCCTCTTTGGGGTTGCTCTCCATGGTTTTGAGGTATTCTGAACGTCTTTTTGTGAGTACATTCTGGCCAAATCGTCCAAGCTCAACATTGAGGGCGGTTTTGTCCATCCCCATGCGGCTCTTGTCGACAGGGTTGAGGTGCCGCTCCTTACGCAGGACAGTTCCCACCGGCAGTGCATCAGATGCACGTTCTGGACCAAGACGGTCGAAGACAGAGTAGGGGATATAGAAGTATTGATCTGTTCCGCCGTGGACCACCTCACGGACCTCACCGCCAGCGGCCAGGGTGAAGTCATAGAGCCGAAGCAGAATGGGTTGGGTCCAGATGGGAGAGACAAACTCAACAACCTCCCCGGCGATCAGTTTGTTACGTGGCGCTATGACAATACCCTCTGCATCCCTGGTGTGAATAATCCCCGCAAACTCTGAGGTGGAGAGTGAGGCATCGCTGTGATAGTTGTGCCCGAGGTCGGTCAGCCGTCCCTCATGAAAAGCGAGGGTATAGCCCCGGTTGGGAAGGGCGTTGAGCTCGTTCATATAATGGGCAGAATTCCAGCTCTCCGGGTCTCGGTACCAAGCATCGATCGCCATTCGGTAGGCTCGTGTGGTGATCGCTACATAGTAGAGACTCTTGTTGCGCCCCTCGATTTTAAGCGAGTCAACACCAATGCTGAGCAACTCATCAAGCTTCGGCATCAGGCAGAGGTCCTTGGAGTTCATGATGTAGGAGCCGCGGCGATCTTCAACGATGGGAAGCAGTTCACCCGGGCGACACTCCTCTTCAAGAAAAAAATCAAAGAGGTCCTCGTTCTCCTGGTTGATCTCAAGTTCCTTGAGCGTACCATCCTTAAGCTGGAGGTGGACCTTGTAGGTCCATCGACAGCTGTTGGCACAGTTTCCCTGGTTGGCTCCTCTCTCCGCCATAAAGTTAGAGAGCAGGCAGCGGCCGGAGTAGGTCATGCACATGGAGCCGTGGACAAAGGCCTCCAGCGCGATATCGGGGCAGTGTTCTCTGATCTCTCTTAGCTCCTTGAAGCTCACCTCCCTAGCAAGAACACACAGAGCAGCACCCTGTCTCTCCCAGAACTTGACGGAGAGCCAGGAGCAGACATTGGCCTGGGTGGAGATGTGGAGGGGGAGTTCGGGAGCCTGTTCCTGGACCAATTGGAAGATCCCGGGGTCGGCGACAATCACCCCATCCGGCTGGACCTCATTCAGGGTCTCAAGAGCTTGGGGCAGGCGCTCGATATCATCGTTATGAGAGAAGAGATTGAGAGTGAGGTAGACCTTGCGTCCCCGCGCATGGGCATAAACGATCCCCTCTGCCACCTCCTCCAGGGTGAACTCGGAGCGACTGCGTAGAGAGAGGTCGGGGGTGCCCAGATAGACCGCATCGGCACCGTAGTCGATGGCCGCCTTGAGTTTCTCAGGCGATCCTGCCGGAGCGAGGAGCTCGGCACGGGGAAGTTTGGTCGAAGGCTGGGTCATTACGCGATTTGCTCTTTTTGATTCTGTTCAGATGTCATCCCGTTGAGTCCAGTAGAGTAGTCACATTGTCACCTGGATTGAACTACTTTCCTCTCTCTTCAGATCACTTGATATGGCGAAGGCAAACCCAATCGTTATTCAAAGACATTTGTTTATTTATAACGCAAAGAGAAAAAAGCAAGAAATAAGAGTAATGATCGAATATTACACTTTGATTAACAAAGATAATGGTGGGCGGTACTGGGATCGAACCAGTGACCCCTGCCGTGTGAAGGCAGTGCTCTCCCGCTGAGCTAACCGCCCTGAAAAACAACCATTTAAGTTAACCTTTTATCACTTATCCGCATAGATATCTCAAGCGATATCATGGTTCAATTTTACCATACAGTTGGAGGATTATGAGTCTCATTACACTGTAATTACGCACGGCCCCGCTTCGGCGAGGCTTTTTGTTTTGTATCCCCCAATCATATGCAGGACGGGCAAGGCGGCATCTAATAGATCCGCACCAAACGCAACTGGCCATCACAGTGGGGGCATATAAGAGAATCCATCTCGTAGATCTTCTTGATCAGCTTTACCGAGGTACTGCAGGCAACTTTTAAATTATCATTTTCATTAGTGATCATTAAGTTGTAAAGAAATCAAATACATTTGCAATACGTGAAGATGGCTGATCTTTATAAAATTCTGTGTAGGAACATTTTGAGCATGAAACAGAAGCATACTTTTTATTTTGCACATTAAAAATTTTAGTCCAAAAGCTTCCCGCTACTCGCATTTCGCCTATTTCATATTCTTTTTGATTACATTTTGGGCACACCCAATTTTCATGTTGCATAATCTGGATCCTTTGTTTTTAAGGTTATTTAAATAAATTTTTAATTAATGTTATTTCTGGGAATAGTATACTTAAGGGATGGGAATTTGCATCTTTGCAGATGCAGAGTCTTGGGCCTTCAGCAGACCTCTTTACAAATCATTCCTTGTCACCGCTGCCGCCAGCAAGCCGGCATCAAATAGACCCGCGCCAAAGCCACAAGAAACGGTAAATGAGACGATCCCGATAAATTTCAGATTTCACACCACCGTCTTTTACATTAAAATCGGTCGCCACACTTGATTTCAGGATAGCCCATGACCGTCCGTACCCGATTTGCTCCGAGCCCCACTGGCCACCTCCATATTGGTGGTATCCGTACCGCACTCTATTCCTGGCTTGAGGCCCGACGACATGGTGGTCAGTTTATCCTCAGGGTAGAGGACACCGACCAGGAACGCTCCACCCAGGCTGCTACAGAGGTCATCCTGGAGGGCATGCACTGGCTTGGTCTCGATCCTGATGAGGGCCCCTTCTTCCAGAGCCAGCGCTTCGACCGCTATCGTCAGGTCACTGAGCAGTTGCTTGATCAAGGAAAGGCCTACCACTGCTGGTGTTCTCAGGATGATGTCAATCAGATGCGTGAGGAGCAGCGCAGAAGGGGTGAGAAACCCCGTTATGACCGCCGCTGTCGCGACCATCCTAATCCGCGCCCAGGTGTTGAGCCGGTTGTCCGTTTTCGCAACCCCATCGACGGCAGCGTAGTGATCGATGATCTGATCAAGGGGAGGGTGGTGATCAGCAATGAGGAGATGGATGATCTGGTCATCGCCCGCGGCGACGGTTCACCAACCTATAATTTTGCTGTAGTGGTGGACGATCTTGATATGGAGATCACCCATGTCATTCGCGGGGATGACCACTTTCTCAACACTCCTCGACAGATCAATATCTTCCACGCCCTTGATGCGCCCTTGCCCGCATTTGCCCATGTACCGATGATTCTGGGTGATGATGGCCAGAAGCTCTCAAAACGCCATGGGGCGCTCAGCGTGCTGGAGTATCGTCGTGAGGGCTTTCTACCAGAGGCCATTCTCAACTATCTGGTGCGTCTTGGCTGGTCTCACGGCGACCAGGAGATCTTCTCCATTGAAGAGATGACCTCACTGTTCAATATTGGAGCAGTCAACAAGGCGGCCTCTGCATTCAATACTGAGAAGTTGATGTGGCTCAACCAGCACTACATCAAATCGACCCCTCCTAAGAAGCTGGCACTGCTGCTCAAGCCCCTCTTTGAAGAGCAGGGTGTCGATACCTCGACAGGACCGGCTCTGGCCGAGGTGGCCGAGGCTAACCATGAGCGGGCAAAGACCCTGATTGAGATGGTAGAGAAATCGGGCTACTTGTTTGAGGATTTTGGTGAGTATGACCCCAAAGCGGCACAAAAACAGTTAAAGGCGGGCATTCGTCAGCCGCTTGCTTCACTGCGCCAGGCACTTGCCGGTCTGGGTCCGTGGGAGAGAGAGCCCATTCATGAGGTCGTGACCACTGTTCTTGAAGAGTTTGATCTTAAGTTTGGGAAACTCGCCCAGCCGGTGCGGGTGGCACTGACCGGCTCTACCGTTTCCCCCCCAATCGATATCACCCTGGTTCTGGTGGGTCGCCAGCGGTCACTCGACAGGCTTGACAAAGCGCTGGCTTATATCGATGGGATTGAATCAAATTCTTGACCAGATCAAAAAAAAACCTTACATTACGCGCCCTTCGGGGCCGTAGCTCAGTTGGGAGAGCGCTACAATGGCATTGTAG
>CEPS01003548.1_pt1 | contig 97030 bp, 93 predicted proteins | sample 530401 | NCBI WGS metagenome assembly CEPS01 (sample SAMEA2620035, study PRJEB7988) | marine metagenome | biome: marine biome (ENVO:00000447); feature: mesopelagic zone (ENVO:00000213) & marine oxygen minimum zone (ENVO:01000065); material: "saline water (ENVO:00002010), including plankton... | reverse complement strand
GTTCCCCCGGCCATTGTGGCCTTTCTTGAATCGGACAGCTTTGAGGACGCCGTCCGCAACGCCATCTCACTGGGGGGCGACAGCGACACCCTGGCCTGCATCACCGGCGGCATTGCCGAGGCCTTCTATGGCGGGGTGACCGATCGGGTCTACAACAACGTCATGAACCGGCTGGACCGGGAGCTGAAGGAGGTGGTGGCGGAGTTTCAGGGGAAATATATGTTGCAGTGATCGGATGGGGGGTGAAATCCCTTTTCGCCATCACTATCGATCACAATACCAATACAATTAATACAGTCCCTGCAGAAACTCAACCACTCTGGCGGGATGGGTCTCGGCCTTGGGAACCTTGCGCCAGTGCTTGATGATCTTCCCACCTTCATCAATGATTACTGTGGAGCGGATTGTGCCGATTGAGGTTTTTCCGTAGAGCACCTTCTCACCCCAGGCTCCGTATCGGGCCATCATCTTTGTTGTCGGGTCGGAGAGGAGGACGAAGGGAAGGCTGAACTTCTCAATGAACTTGTCGTGGGAGGCGAGGCTGTCCTTGCTGACCCCGAGGACGACGGTGTTGAGATCGTTAATCTCCTTGTGGTGATCCCGAAACCCGCACGACTCTTTGGTGCAGCCCGGGGTGTTGTCACGCGGATAGAAGTAGATGATCACTCTCTTACCGGCATATTCTTTGAGAGTATGTTTCTTACCGTTGCTCCCTTCCAGTGTAAAGGCGGGCGCCCGTTTTCCTTCAAGTGAGTCCATCTCTCTGTCTCCTTATTTAATTGGAGTAGCCGTTTGAGGTTACTTCGAATGCGCTGTGAGGAAGTCGCTCATTACCTCCCCGAGGTGGCTGGAGTCGACTTTCAGGTTCTTGTCCTCAAGCTGGGCAAGGGCGTGATCGGCGATGTCGTCGGGGACGAGAACGCCCTTGCGTTCCTTGAGAAGCTGGTGGTTGTAGCGTCTTTTGAACTCGGGGTGGGCCTGGATGGTCAGTATCCGGCTGCCGATAAGAAACCCCGCATTCGGGCAGAAGGGAGAGCTTGCGATGCGGCGGGCACCGGGCGGTGGTTCGAGCACCTGATCCTGGTGGAAGATGTTGAAGGTGAGTTTTTCCTCGGGGGCGATCGGGGAGTCGGGGCTCATGGTGTAGGTATCAAGGCCTACTCCCCACCCCTTCTCTGATCGTGCGACCCGGCCGCCCAGGGCGTCGGCGATAACCTGGTGGCCAAAACAGATACCGATAAGGGGGCGATCGCTATCAGCGATTTCAGTGATAAACCGCTTAAGCCGTTCGATCCACGCCAGCTCTTCATAGCAGCTGTGTTTTGATCCTGAGATCAGCCAGCCCTCACACTCCCCGGCACTCTCCGGGAAGTGGTTGTCGAGCACCCGGAAGATTCGAAAGTCAAAGCCGGGGTTGTGGGCGCCCAGCAGGCCGGCAATCATCTGGTCATTGTTGCCGTGTTGTGCTCTTAACTCGGGGGGCACTTCACCGGTCTGCAGTATGCCGATCAGCATCAGGATAACTCTTTGTTCATGGGTCTTTTTGAAGGGAGTCTGCGGCCAACCAGGGGGGCGCAGCAGGAATTGTAGTTCTTGTTTAAGTTGTCTGTCTTGGTTGTCCTCCACTCAGTTTACAGGATGCTCTCTATGAAGACACCTCCCCAGGAGGACAGGCGTGTCTGGAGACGCCGCTGTTTGGCAAAGGCGCTACAACAATAAAACGGGGGCACTCTTTCGAGTGCCCCCCGTTAAATGGTGGATTTAATAGTTGGTGGCGGCTGGTAAATTACGTGACTTGATCAAGCTCATCGCATAGATGATATAGGCGATGCCGATAATCAGGCCAAAAATCAGGATTAGGTTGCCATAACCCATCCAGCCTCCCTGTCCCCAGTCGGCAAACCGGCGGGGCATTCCTGCCGAACCGCCTGCGAGCATTACCAGGGCGGCTCCGATCACCCCGACGGAACAGAATTTGACAAACAGGTTGCCCAGCTTTTCATCGATTTCTCTTCCGGTAATCACTGGATAGTGATGGTAGAGAACACCCATCCACATCAATGACATTGATACCAGTACTGTCATGGTATGACCACTCTGCCACATGGTTCCATGAAGCTGATATGCCCAGGCCACATTTGAGGTTACGACTGCACTGGCACCATCAAGAATATAGAGCACAAAACCGACAAGGATGGCGGCCAGGCCGGGCGCCATTCTTAAGCCGTGCTTCCAGACTGTTGCCAGGATGGTGAAGATGGAGAGTGCTGCGCCAACGCCGGTGCCAAAGCTCATAATATTACCGTGATAGGCCATGTAGGCAGGCATGTTGGGAAAGAGGGTAATGAAATGGTGGAGGAATGAGGTGACAGAGGTCAGCAACAAGATCCAGAGAGCAAGATTTGCGAGCTTGTCGCTGTACAGCTTGCGGGTTCCATCTGCCAGATAGAGCGGGAGTGTGGCATAGACCGCACTGATGACCATCAATGCCATGGCCTCCATCAGGTTGTGGGCAAAGATGAAAAAGACAAACTGGAAGACCACCGGTTTGGTAGCCCAGCCTATGGCAGCCATTGGAATGATTCCATAGAGGGCCCCAAGGATGGCGCTTGCTACGATCAGCAGGGGTATTCCGGCGACCAACAACACCAGTGCCGAAAGTACCATTCCCAGCATTCCAGGGTCTTTTAATGAGCGCTCTGAGAGCAGGAGATCTTCACGCCTCTCTTCGAAAAAGCTCATTCTGATGACCTGTACCGGATAGAGCACAATCATGGTGATTAGAACCAGTGCAATGCCTGAAAAACCAATGATGAGCGCATTCATTGACCACTGGCCGGTCATGACACCCACTACCGGGAGTGGGAACATGGTCACCAGGCTGATATTGAGGCCCATCAGAATTGCGACTGTCAGCAGCGCTGCCCCAAGATTCATAAAGATATAGATCAGTGCAGGAATGGGGCCCGTGATGGGTTTTCCGACGCAGCTGCCAAGCCGGTGCAGTCCAACACCTATCATCAACTGAAAAACAAATGGAAAGGCCAGAGCGGCTCCGTGCGCAGTGAGCGACATGTAGAAAAGGTTGGTATTAATTCCCAGGAGTTGAACCAGTGGCATGGCCACTCCAAGCAAGCCCGCTACGGCCAGCCAGATAAACGATGTCAATATCATCAGGGCTGGCCAGGAGTTGATCTCTTCCAGTCCTGTACTGCGGTCTACACTGAACATGCCGCCAAAGAGCGGTATTTTCTGAATTATGGTTGTAGCACTTAACATGATGATCTCCCTGATTGGTTACTTTCAGCCGTCATTTTGAACGACAGTCAGTTGATCTCGCATTGCGTGATGCGCCAAACCGCAATACTCAAGGCAACGAATGGTATAGATGCCAGGCTCATCAAAGGTATGGATTATTGAGGTTGAACCCTCCAGGCCGGGCATCAGCATCATGGTAAATAACACATCACCATCAGGGTGGTAGATCGCGAACCCGTGCATTGTGTCTGCGCTTTTCCCGGAGAAGCGAACCGGTGTTCCCGCTTTTACGGTGCGGTTTGATATCTCGTAAGACCAGGATCTGGCCGTCAGATCGACCTGTTGAATATCCTGACCACTGGCCAGAGCATTTGCGGTCCGGGCGGTGGGCATGTAGCTGATGCTGTAGAGGTTTACACCCACAAAGACAACAAGCACCAGAGCAATCCAGCCAATCTCAATTTGACTTATCTTGTCCGGTAGTGTGGCGGCAGGCCCTTGGTCAACCACTGTTTTTTTGTGGATGACATAGGTGAATACGACAGCAAAGGGGACGGCCATCAGGAGCACCATGACGAAAGCTCCCCAGCCATTCAGATATAAGAAATCAAGCATTTTCTGGCTCTCCTCCAACGATGTGATGATCAAAAAGTTAGCGAATAAGCCCTCTGAATAAACCCTCTATTAGTAGTATTTTTAAGGGTCGAAAAAATATAGAACGAGTGTCCACTCCTGTCAATCGAAATCTGATCAAATGCTGATATTCGTCCTCTCATGATTTGCCGGTCAGACTCGATAGATCTCAGGCACCGGAGTGGGTTGTTTTAGATTATAACCATATAAAACAACAGGTTAATTTTTGGCAACGCCATTCCACATCGTCCTGACAATCTGTTCGTGATGGGTCGGTAGTGGTTTTTTGTCACGCCATCCTGGAAAAGGGGGGAGGAACTGCAGATCGGTGGTTCAAAGGGCAGAAATTCCCGCTGCCTGGCATGGAGAATGAAGATGATGATGTTGTGCCTTGTCTGGGTAGGTTTAAACAGCAGTTTGATAAATCTATTGCAGCCGATCTAGAATCAGAAATACTCGATCTATGAAAGGAGTTTTTGATGCAGACAAGAGCAGCAGTGGCCTTTCAGGCTGGAGAACCGCTCTCAATCGAAACCGTAGAGCTTGATGGCCCTCGTGAGGGCGAAGTCCTGGTTGAGATCAGGGCAACAGGGATCTGCCATACCGATGAGTTTACGCGATCAGGTGCAGATCCGGAGGGCCTCTTTCCGGCAATTCTCGGCCATGAAGGAGCTGGTGTTGTGGTCGATGTGGGCAAGGGGGTCACCAGTGTGGTTCCCGGGGACCATGTCATCCCCCTCTACACGCCTGAGTGCCGTCAGTGTGAATACTGTACCAGTGGCAAGACCAATCTCTGTCAGGCCATCAGAACGACACAGGGGCAGGGGGTGATGCCTGACGGCAGCAGCCGGTTCAGCCTTGGCAAAGAGAAGATCTTTCACTACATGGGGACCTCAACCTTTGCCAACCATACCGTGCTGCCCGAGATTGCACTTGCAAAAGTCCGAAAAGATGCTCCCTTTGACAAGATTTGCTACATCGGCTGTGGGGTCACCACAGGAATTGGCGCCGTCATCAATACAGCCAGGGTTGAGCCGGGGGCCAATTGTGTTGTTTTTGGACTGGGCGGAATCGGCTTAAATGTCATCCAGGGCCTGCGGATAGCCGGTGCTGACATGATTGTAGGGGTGGACATCAACCCGGGCCGCAGGGAGGTTGCCGAAACATTCGGGATGACTCATTTTGTTAATCCCAAAGAGGCTGGAAAAGAGCTGGTTGACCATCTGGTGGCCATCACAAAGGGGGGTGCAGACTATAGTTTTGAATGCATCGGCAATGTGGACGTTATGCGTCAGGCACTGGAGTGTTGTCACAAGGGTTGGGGCGAGAGCATCATCATTGGCGTTGCCGGTGCGGGTCAGGAGATCTCAACAAGACCCTTCCAGTTGGTGACCGGAAGGGTTTGGCGAGGGACCGCCTTTGGCGGGGCCAAGGGGCGGACGGATGTTCCCAGGATCGTCGATTGGTATATGGAGGGTAAAATTGATATAGACAGCCTGATCACCCACACCATGCCGTTGGAGGAGATCAACCGGGGCTTTGATTTAATGCACTCTGGTGAGTCCATTCGGGGCGTGGTTCTCTTTTAGCCTCCAGAGGGTGTCATCGATGACTTTCTCGGCTATAAAAAACCAATGGATCAAGTGATAACAAAATTTCAGAAATTGACGCTCAGCTGGAGATACTATCTGGCGTTGTGTAAGCCCAGGGTTATCCTCTTGATTGTCTTTACGGCCATGGTGGGGCAACTGCTCGCCTCAACAGATGAAACCCGTTGGACGCTAATCTTGTTTTCAACCCTGGGCATTGGGCTGGCTGCTGCGGCCGGGGCTGCCATCAACCACTGGGCGGACAGGAGGGTTGATGCGGTGATGGCCAGGACCCGCAATCGGCCACTTCCCCAGTCTGCAATCTCACCCCGTTCAGCCCTTGTTTTTGCCCTTGTTATAGCATCGCTGTCCATGGCGATCCTCTTTGTTGAGGTCAATCTTCTGACAACCGTTCTAACCTTCCTGTCGATGGTGGGTTATTCCGTTATCTATACCCTCTATCTTAAATACGCCACGCCCCATAACATCGTTCTCGGTGGGGCATCAGGGGCAGCACCCCCCCTGTTGGGCTGGACGGCTGTGACCGGAGAGGTGGGAGTCGAAGCAGTGATTCTTTTTCTTATTGTCTTCCTCTGGACCCCGCCGCATTTTTGGGCGCTGGCGATCAAGCGCCGTGAAGAGTATGCCAAGGCAAAAATTCCAATGCTGCCGGTGACCCATGGGGTGGCTCATACCAAGCGGCAGATTCTGGTTTATACCCTGCTGCTTACAGGCATTACCCTTCTGCCCTTTTTGATCGGAATGAGTGGAATCCTATACCTCACCGGTTCGATGGTGTTGGGGGCCCGGTTTATCTGGTATGCGGTAAAGCTAAAAACAGGCGGGGATGATGATTTTGCGGGGAAAACGTTTAAATTCTCCATACTCTATCTGAGCCTGATGTTTGGCCTTCTGCTATTGGATCACTATCTACAACTGGTCGTCATCAGTTGAGCGAGCAGGCTTGAAATACTGTGGCAGAGGCAGGCGCGGCAAAGGATTGTAAACTCTGCGGACTCCCTGCGGCGGCAACACAATTTCAATTCGAAGAGCATTTATTCTGTTGTTTTGGTTGCCGGGAGGTGTATAGACGATTTGGAGATCATGATCTTTTTGAAGATCGAAAAAGAAAAACCGAAACTCGAGTCAAAGAGCCTGAAGGAGAGGTCGCCTATCTGAGGGTGGAAGGGATGCACTGTTCTTCCTGTGAAGTGTTGATCGATAGACTGGCGCTTCAGAGGGATGGGATTGTTGCTGCGGACTCCAGTTATGCGACCTCTACCGTCCGCATCATCTATGATCCCGGCTTGATTGGTGAATCTGAAATTCAACAAGCCCTCTCCCGCTTTGGATACCAGGCTCATCTGCGAAGCGAGGATCTTCCCGAATACGATGAGCGTCTTCCATTTTTAAACCTCGTGGTTGCTGAAAGCCTTGCTGTTACGGTAATGATGCTCTATCTCGCCTTCTACTATCCAATCCACCTGGGCCTTGTGGATCCGGAAGTCTTAGAGCCCATAAGCTGGTTTGCTTATGATGCCGTTCCGGTCGCTATTTTCATCCTGACTACTGTTGTGGTCTTCTATTCAGGGGTTCCTATTTTCAGAGGCGCTATTGTGGGCCTTAGAGCAGGGTTGTTGAATATGGACAACCTGCTCTCCATTGCCATTCTTGCCGCTTACGGATATAGCACCAACATGCTGATGGAGGGATCGCTTGAACTCTATTTTGATGTGGTGGTTATGATCATTGCGGTTGTGACTGTGGGACGCTTTTTTGAGAGAGAGGCAAAAAGTCGAGCAACTGCCAAATTACTTGAGTTGATGGAGAGATGGGTTCCGGTGGCCAAGGTTCAGACAGCAGGGGGCTTGGTAGAGACAGCAGTGGATGAACTTGTTCCCGGAGATCGGATCGTCATCAGTAGGGGAGAGTCTGTCCCCATTGATGGCAAGATTTCCAGGGGTGAAGCCGCTGTTGACGAATCATTGATGACGGGTGAACCCTTTCCCAAAGTGCGCTCTGAAGGCGACAGGCTCCTCGGTGGGTCTTTGGTGGTTGAAGGCGAGCTCGAGATCGAGGTCGGAAATACGGTAGAGAGCCAGATGGATAATCTTGCCCGGATACTCTGGAACTCTCAAAGCGGGGCGACGGGTGCACAGGGCATGGCCGATCGGGTGGCGAGACTGTTTGTCCCCATTGTCCTGGTCCTGGCCATCGTAGTGACCGCGCTGTTTATTCACAGTGGCGCCGGTCTGGGGCCCGCTTTGCTTGCCGGTATGGCGACACTTATTGTCTCCTGCCCCTGTACTTTCGGTCTGGCGATCCCACTGACCACTGCAGCGGGTGTCAGCCAGGCGCTCGAAAGAGGGGTGATCTTTACCAGTGCCGACATTTTTGAGCGCACATCCCAGGTTGATATTATTGCGATTGACAAGACCGGGACGCTCTCAACCGGGGTGATGCGTGTTACCCGAGTAGTCGGAGACCCCAGGGTTACGGGGTTTGCAGCCGCTGCTGAGCGTCACTCATCACACCCCGTCGCCGAGGCAATTTCCCGGCTCGATTTGGAGAAAACGGCAACAGATGTCGACCTCCATCCTGGGCGGGGAGTGATCGCCTCAGTCGAAGGACATCGGGTTGCAGTGGGCAGTACAACCCTGTTTGCAGCGCTGGAGTGGAAGATCCCGGAAGACCTCAAGGCGTTAACCTCCAACCCGGATGAAGAGGGGGTGGTCTCCTTCGTAGGCTGGGACGGCAGGGTGGAGGGCGCCATTCTCACTCAGGACCAGCCCCGCCCCGGCTGGGAGGAGATCGTTTCACGGTTCCGAAGGTGGGGTCGGGTCACTCTTCTGACCGGTGCAGAGAGACCCGGGATCTACAAAAGCAAGGTCGATGATGTATTTGCCGGAATCCCCCCTGAAGGCAAGGGCGCTGTGATTCAGCACCTTAAGCGAGAAGGGTCTGTTGTCATGATTGGCGATGGGAGCAATGATGCCCCGGCACTTGCTGAGGCCGACCTGGGCATCGCCTTTGGAGCGCCCACCGCACTTGCTGCCGATGCCGCTGATATGGTCATACCGGGTCATCGGCTTGAGCAGGTCTTTACGGCCCTTAAGTTGATTCAGAATATGAGGGGGCGAATACGGCAAAATCTGGGATGGGCCCTTCTGTATAATATAACCGCTATTCCGCTGGCTGTTTTCGGCGTTCTCAACCCTCTTTTTGCCGCCCTGGCAATGTCGGCAAGCAGTCTTCTGGTGGTCTGGAACTCTTCTCGTTCATTCGCAGAAGATGATGCTGATGGTTAACTGCAACGGGCAGGTGGAGCTCTCTTTTTCTTGACAATTTGAGCGTGGGGGAACAGGGCCCTACGCCGAATTGGCCCGAGTAGGCCGTCTCTTTGGTCTGTTTGCCTCTGGATGCAGAGAGTCCGGATCGATGTGGTGAAGGCTTATCTGCCTATCCCTGCAGGGGCCAGACCAACAGGATCATGGGGGTACTGACGGCAACCACCAGGATTTCGAGCGGCAGCCCCATACGCCAGTAATCACTGAAGTGATACCCCCCCGGGCCCATGATAATGGTGTTGTTTTTATGTCCAATAGGGGTGAGGAAGGCACAGGAGGCGGCGACGGCAACGGCCATCAGGAAGGGGTCCGGGCTCACCCCGAGGGTAAAGGCGATATTGACTGCAATCGGAGCGGCCATGACGGCTGTGGCCACATTGTTGAGGACATCGGAGAGGGTCATGGTGATCACCATCAGGATGATGAGAACAGTGATTGCAGGCAGCCCCTGGGTAGTGTTGACAATCGCTTCAGCGATCAGTGCGGTCCCCCCGGTGCTTTCAAGGGCCGCACCAATGGGGATCAGGGAGCCAAGGAGCACAATCACCGGCCACTCCACCGATTGATAGAGTTCTGAAGGGGTAACAATCCCAAAGAGGACATAGAAGATGGCCGCGATTCCGATTGCGATCGGGAGATAGACGACTCCGGTTGTAGCGAGAGTAATGGCAGCGGCGAAAAGCCCGATGGCAAGCCACGCTTTTTTCCGCTGCAGCAGGCGCAGCCCCCGTTCAGCCAGGGGGAGGCACTCGAGCCAGGCGACGACATCGGCCATGCGCTCCTCAGGCCCGGAGAGAAGCAGGATGTCCCCGGGCTGAAAGGCGAGCCGTCTCACCCGATCCCTGAAAGGACGGCCCTGGCGGGAGATGCCGAGCAGTGTAACGCCCTGACGATAGGCCAGACGGAGCTCCATCGCAGTACGACCGATGATCTTGGCCCCTGCCGGGACAACAACCTCAACAAGCGTTTGGCTCTCGCCCAGTAGCTCAATGGTCTCTTGACTCCCGGAAAACTCGAGCCCTGCCGCACCAACAAAACCCTCTACGGAGGAGGCGGCCCCCTCCATCACCAGCAGATCACCGGCGTTGATGGTCTGAAGGCGGGCTGATCCGGGAAGACGACGGCCATTTCTCACCAGTCCGAGAAGGGCGATATCGTGTTCTTCAGCAAGGGGCATGAGTGCTCTCAGCGGCTCACCCACAGCCGATGACTCTGCGGTGAAACGGGCCTCTGAAATATAGCCCTTGAGGTCCTGGAGCTCCTGTTGGGTGTTGTGTTTCCGGCGTTCAACGGGGATGAGGCGCCATCCGAACAGGGCCACAAAGAGCACCCCGACCAGGGCAACCACACTGCCCACCGCAGCAAAATCGAACATCCCGTAGGGTTCACCCAGTGCATCGCCACGGAATGTGGCAATGACAATATTGGGTGGGGTGCCGATCAGGGTCACCATCCCCCCAAGGATGGTAGCGAATGAGAGCGGCATCAGAGTCAGCGCCGGGCTGCGGCCTGCTTTGTCGGCCGCTTCGGTATCAACAGGAATGAGAAGTGCCAGGGCGGCGACATTGTTCATTACGGCAGAGAGCGCAGCGCCGATACCCGACATCAGGCCGATATGGAGCGAAATGCTCCGCGAGCCACTGGTTACCAGGCGGGCGATCAGTTCAATAGCTCCTGAGTTGGAGAGCCCGCGACTGACCACAAGGACCAGGGCGATGATGACGGTTGCTGAGTGACCAAAGCCGCTAAAGGCGCTCTCAGTGGGGACAACACCAATGATGACGCCTGTCACCAGGGTGGCGAAGGCGATCAGGTCGTAACGAATTCGCCCCCAGAGGAGCAGGGCAAAGAGGAGGATAATGAGGAGGAAGAGAAGGGTTTGGTCGAGGGTAAGGGGCACAATATCTTCCATCATAGGTGAAATGGTATGGTGATTGTAATCTATCCCTTGGATCAGGGCTTAATCATCAGAAGATCTTATCCTTACTCTCTGGATAGTGGTGTTTTCCCGATGGAGGGTTGCAAGCGCAGCCGCTCAACCTTTATCCACCGTTAATCTGATCAAGCCAGATCCAAAGACTCACCCCCTTAAGAGATTGAGACGAACCCGATCCCCTTGAACATAAAGAAAAAGACGATAGCGAGAACCGCTCCGGCGGGCAGTGTCACCACCCAGGAGAGGAAGATCGAGCGGATGACATTGACGTTGAGAGCAGCGATTCCCCGGGCAAACCCAACACCCAGCACAGCACCTACCAGTGTCTGGGTGGTCGAGATAGGGAGGCCGAACCCAGAAGCGAGGACTACGGTGGATGCTGCGGCCAGGTTGGCGGCAAATCCACGGCTGGGAGTGAGTTCGGTTATCCTGCTGCCGATGGTAGCGATCACCCGATGGCCATAGGTGGCGAGACCGAGGATTATCCCTACACCCCCCAGAATCAATACCCAGGGAGGCATCACTGATTCCTGGATGACGGCACCACCGCTCTGAACAACGCCAACCACAGCGGCAACCGGGCCGACGGCGTTGGCCACATCGTTGGAGCCGTGGGCAAAGGCCATGGCTGAAGCGGTGATCACCATGAGTACGCCAAAGACCTTCTCAACATTGGCAAAGTGAAAATCCCTGTCGGCCTCTTTGTCGATTTTAATCCGGCGCACAAAGTAGTAACCAAGCAGCATGATCATCACCCCGACCAGCAGGGCGATGAAGTAGTTCTCCCCCGTCGAGGTTTGAAGACCGATGTGCTTCAGCCCCTTGAAGAGGGTTACCAGGGCGATGACAAAACCGGCGAGGAAAGTATAGATCGGGGAGTAGCGCTGGGCATTATTGAATGGCCTGTCGGTATTGAGGATCAGCTTCTGGATTGAACGGAAGATGAGGAATGAGAGGGTTCCTGCCAGCATGGGGGTGATCACCCAGCTGAGAACGATATCGACCACTTTCCCCCACTTGACCGCATCCATCCCAATCCCCACAGCGGCAAAACCGATGATCGCTCCGACTATGGAGTGGGTGGTGGAGACCGGCCAGCCCAGGCGGGAGGCGATGAGCAGCCAGATTCCGGCGGCAAGCAGAGCGGCCAGCATGCCGTAGATCAGAAGATCGGGTGAGTTGCCAAGGAGATGGGGGTCGACGATACCCTTTCGAATGGTACTGGTGACCTCCCCACCGGCCAGATAGGCCCCGGTAAACTCAAAAATCCCGGCGACAATGACGGCTTGTTTAATCGTAAGAGCCCTTGAGCCGACCGAGGTTCCCATGGCGTTGGCAACATCATTGGCACCAATCCCCCAGGCCATAAAGAAGCCGAAGGTCGTTACCAGGATAAGGATAAGGTAAGCATTTTCCATTTAAAGCACTCCCGGTGAGTCAACGGGCCAGCATTAGCTGCAGGCGGCTGCCAACACGTTGCGCCAGGTCGGCGAGTTCACCGGTGTTGTCGATGATGCGATAGAGGAAGATCACCTCAACGGGATTGAGGTCTTTTTCGATTTGAAAGAGTGCCAAGCGGATCTCCGCCTCTATGTGATCGGTGTCAGACTCAATTCGGTCGAGTTCGGTAAGCATCTTTTCGACCAGCTTTACCTCTCCCCCTCGAAAGCCGGTCTCAACCAACTCATCGAGTTCATTGATCGCGGTCTGGGCCTGTGCAGAGGCGTCTACCGAGCGGGATACAAACTGAACGAATGAACTGTCGATCGGATCTGGAAGTTTGATTTGGCGGCTAACGACAGTCCCGGAAATATCCTTTGCTTTGTTGGCGATGCTGTCCTGCATGGTCAGAACATTGAGCAGGTCGCTGCGGGAGAAGGGCAGGAAGAGCCCACTGGGAAGGCGGATGCGCAGCTCTTTTTTGAGTTTATCGGCCTCTTTTTCAAGTGTTGAGATGGCCTGATGTGAGGCTGTTGCTGAATCGAAGTCTCCTTTAATGACGGCTTCAAAGAAAGGGATCAACTCTTCGATGCAGGACTGTACCTTGGCCATATGCGCCTGGAGTGGACTGATCGGAGAAGGCCCAAAAATCCCTGAAAAATAGTTACCCATCTTATTCTCCTAAGTTATAAATGATGGATGGGAGTATTTAATCCTTTAACTTGAAAGGCGAAATAGTACTGATTTTTCCCCCCATGTCACCCCCATTTTTTTTAACATGGCACTCATCCTGTTAAGGTAATGATTATTGGGGATAATACAAGTGTTAGGTTTGGCGGTGTTTTACTCTCCGGGGGTGTCAAAGGGAAGAGATGATGAGTGAGCGAAAAGAACACTGGGAAGCGGTCTACGCCAATAAATCTCCCCTCGAGGTTAGCTGGTATCAGAAGGAGCCAGCTCTCTCACTGGGTTTGATTGGAAAATGCCGGTGTAGGCCCCCATGAGGCCATCCTCGATGTGGGAGGAGGGGCTTCGCTGCTGGTCGACCGGTTGGCTGCAGCGGGATATCACCATCTGAGTGTGCTCGATATCTCGGCAAGTGCACTGGATGTTGCCAGGGTCCGGCTCGGTGACAAGGCCGGGGAGATCGAGTGGTATGAGTCCGATATCACTGCGTTTAACCCCCCTCACGCCTATACGCTCTGGCATGACAGGGCAGTCTTCCACTTTCTCACCACTTTGGCAGATAGAAAGCGATATGTTGAGATACTAAAGAGTGCTCTCAGACCGGGCGGACATCTGGTGCTGGGCACCTTTGCTCTTGGCGGCCCAACTCGTTGCAGTGGTCTTGATATCGTCCAGTATGATGCCACAAAACTCCTCACTGAATTGGGAGAGGGTTTCTCTCTGGAGGAGGAGCGCTCCGAGCTCCACATCACTCCCGCAGCCCGGGAGCAGAAGTTCGCCTTCTTCAGGCTGGTTCGGCTGTAGCTCTTGGGCCATTCTTTCTCACTTAAAACTCATATTGAGGCTGCTCTGTGTAGCTCTCTTTTCCCCTTGCTTAGAAGAGATTGCTTAATAATTGGGGAGTATCGGATCATCGACCACAGCCTCTTGAGGAGTTGAGTGGTGATGGTTATCTCCTTCCATACCTACTCTCAAGAGGGCGCCAGATAGAGTGAGTCAGAGGTGTGGTTTGACACCGTTGGCGATCGTCACTTTGGAGCGGCCCGCTGTCGGCCCATTTGTAGCCCACCCCCGGAATGGTGACGATTGAATTAAAGTCAGGATCAATCTCCAGAAACTTCTGCCGTATACGACGGATGTGGCTGGAGATGGTGTTGCGTTCAACCAGAGGCTGGCGGGTACACTGCATAAGCCCATCATAGCTTTTGAGTTTTCCCGGTTGGCGAACAAGGGCGATTGTCAGCAGATACTCGGTTACTGTCATTCTGATGGATCTCTCTTGCCAGGTGATTATTTGTTGTTCTGGATCGGCTTCCAGCGCTCCACAGTGAATTCTGCTGCTGCCTCTTTTGTGTTGTTTTGTCAGGTTGTGGGTATGGAGAATCCATCTCATTCTCTCGGTGAGCACTTCGGCGCTGACGGGGGTGATGAGATAGTCCCAGGCGTTCATCCTCAGCCCGGAGATGCGATCAAGATCACTGCTGCGGTCAGTGAGGAAGACCACCGGCAGGTCGGGTGCAATCTGCTGCAGTTGACGGCAGAGATCAAACCCTCCCTCTGGTTCACTCTCAAGGGAGACATTGACAATGACAAGATCAGGGGGCTTGATCCAGATGCCTGCCAGTGCGGCAGTGCGATCCAGATAGCTCTTGACCCGATATCCCCGACGGGTGAGGACGGCAACACACTGGTTGCGTGAGAGCGGATCTGATTCAACAATGGCGATGGTGTGGGTCATGGCAACCTCTCTTTCGGGCAGTTCTGGTGAATGTGCCTGAGAGGATGGCATACCTGGTAGCTCATGGGATGAGCCAGTAAACGAGACTGAACCAGGCGGCGGGGAGAGTCTAATAGTGGGCGAGGGTCTCCTCAAGCTGTTGCTGAACAGCACGGCGAAGTGATGCAGGGCTCACCACCTCGACGTGAGGGCCGTGGCGGAGGATATCCATGATCAGCTCACGCTGATCGGCATAGGGGAACTCAAGAAGATAGTACCCTTCACTGTCGTAGTGACCCCGCTGCCGGGAGTGCCACGCTTCGCTGCTGACCCATCGGGCCCGTTCAGGGGTAAAACGCAGTTTGGCGGTGTGGGTCTTCTCTCCTGAGAAGATGCCGTAACCCGCCCCCAGAGCCTTTTTGAGCGTCCGTTCCGAGACGGTTTTGGCCCGCTTGTCGACCAGTTCTGCATGGCGAATCGACTCCACTGCAAAACAGCGCAGCGCCGCTCTCTCATGGCACCAGCCGTCGAGATACCAGTTCTCCCGATAGTGGACCAGGCGCTGGGGTGAGATGAGGCGGCTGCTCTGCTGATCCCTTTGGCGGACATAGTAACGGATCTTTAGCCGTCTTCTGGAGAGGACGGCACTGCTGATGATCTCAAAAAAGCGCGGTTCGACAGGCCTTGATCCCAAATTGAGAAGCCGGATTCGTTTCTGCACCTCTTCCGGGGAGTGGTCTCCCTGGTCGAGGATGGTCTGGATGCGGACTCGGAGGGGTTCGATATGGGGCGATAGCAGACCGGGCTGGAGCTTGTCCAGAAGGTGGTGCATGGTGAGCAGGGCATGAACTTCTGAGGCCGAGAACCAGAGCCCGGGAAGGGAGAACGGGGGCGCATCCGGGTTGGAAGCTTCAAAGCGATACCCTCTGGCCTTGCGGTCCCAGGCAATCGGGGCATGAAGGCGATCACGGAGATATTCAAGATCACGCTTGAAGGTCGCAGGTGAGATGCCGAGGTCATCAAGCAGTTCCTGTCGGGAGACGGCACGGCGGCCCTCAAGCAGCTGGCAGATGCGATAGAAGCGTTCGGTTCGGTTCATGGGGGATTAGCCTAGCAGAGGCTCAACTTATGAGCCAGAGGGCGGGGTGTGAGGACATCGGCGTGGTAAGCCATACCGATCTGGTGCTCAAGGGGATGGGCGAAAAACCTATGATGCCGCTTGGACAACCTCGATGGCGCCCGTCCAGATCATGCTTATCGACACATAGAGGATAACAGCAAGCCCGAGATAGGCGATCCAGTGGTGGCGCTCAAGGAGCCTGGCTACCATTGAAGCGGCAAAGGCCATTAGTGCGACTGAGAGGGTCAGCCCGATCACCAGGATAACGGGATGGTGCTGGGCTACACCGGCAACAGCAAGAACGTTATCCAGAGACATGGAGAGGTCCGCAATGACAATCTGGAAGACAGCTTGAGCAGTTGTTTTTGGTGCTTTTCCTGAACCGGAAACCAGGTTGTCGGCCTCATCTTTTGGGGCGCGAAGATCACGCCAGAGCCTCCAGCAGACCCAGAGCAGCAGCAGTCCCCCTGCCAGGAGCATCCCAATAATTTGCAGGAGTTGAACCGTAACCAGGGCCAGGCTGGCACGCATTGCGGCGGCGACGATGATTCCGATCATAATAATCCGTCGCCGGGATTCGGCGGCAACGGTGGCCGCCACCATCCCTACGATAATCGCATTGTCCGCGGCAAGGACAAGATCGACCACAATAACCTGGAAGAGGGCGCTGATTTCGTCAAATGTCATGAGTCAAAGGGGCTGAATAGAGTGAAGTGCATGCCGGTGAGCGCATCATGGCTGAGAGCCCCTCTCTATGCAAGGGTGATGGCTAAAACCAATTCCTTCGGCATCGAAAGAACGCCTTTGGGGTTACATTTCCATGATCATCTGACCGCAAAAGAGAGAATAGTGCGTTTTGTCGACCAAAAAAAAGGCCGTCTTTCGACGGCCAACAATCTAGGAGGAGAGTGGTTAACATCATAGCGACACTCTTCCCAAAGGGATGTGATCCCCGTCACTCAATGGGGCAGATTACAATTTGGCTGCAACCGCAAGAGATGACGGCGGGATCACGGCCATGGGCAGCTGCCTTTCAGACAGAGATGGATTAAAAACTGTGGGTTTTATTCTTTCTCAATGAGTGTAAGAATATGTCAGTATGTAAGAATAAGTCGTATTAGCAATTAAGTCAGAGACCACTACAGAATAAACAAGGAGTATCTGGTGTCAGATCGTTCTCAATTTCGCGCAGTAGGGTTAAAAACGACACTTCCCCGGCTTAAGGTGATGGAGATTCTGGAGAACTCCGGTGAGCGCCATATGACCGCCGAAGATGTCTACAAGGAGATGCTCAATCTGAAAGAGGAGATTGGGTTGGGCACCGTCTATCGGGTTCTCAACCAGTTTGAGCAGGCGGGGTTGGTAGAGAGGAACAATTTTGAGAGTGGAAGTTCTGTTTTTGAGATCAAATCGGATAGTCACCATGATCACCTGGTGTGCATGAAGTGCGGTGTTGTAGAGGAGTTTTTCGACCCATCGATTGAGGCCCAGCAGGAGAAGGTGGCCAAAATGGCGGGCTTCCAGATCGCGGGCCACTCCCTCTCCATCTACGGTTTTTGCTCCGATTGTCAGGAGTAGTCCTGTTCAACTCCTCCAATAGGGGTGTTGTTGCCCGCTTTTTTTATCCTCTCGTTGTTCTCGTCTCATTCACTCAGAGATTGAATAAGCTGTTGTATTTACATCAAAAAAACCCCGCCAACCGAAGCTGACGGGATTCCTGAGCCAGGGGCGATGCTTCGCCTGCGGCCTCTCTGCGTGGAAGAGGGGATACTCTAAGAGGACCGGGCTGACTCGCACTTAACTATACACCATAGGCAGGGCTGATATTGACAATGGTGATGATAATGATTATCATTATGATATTCAAATTTAGTCTTATATAAACGGACGAGCCATGCGTTTTCTAACCCTGCTTCTTCTATTCACGCTTCCTCTGCAAACGGTTTCGGCAGACTCCTGGCCAGAGATGGCAGAGGAGATTGTTGTCCATATCGACCGCTCGACCGAGTTCTACCAAGCGGGTGAGCTCAAGAAGGCCGCTCAGGAGGTGGTCAAAGCCTATTTTGGGATCTTTGAAGATAAAAAGATGGAGGCGGCGATCCGAGTGACGGTGGGATCCAAACACGCCTGGCTGGTTGAACGTCTCTTTGGAAAGCTTCGCAAAGCGATCAAGGGCGAGGCCGGTCTCGAGGCAGTGATGGAGGCTGCAGAGAAGATCAGGGAGGCCGTTCGTCGAGATGCACTGGTCCTGGTGGAGAAGGAAATCCCTCTTGAAGTCTTTCAGCCCAACCAGTAGGTCTGGTGATGACCCTGTTTCGATGGGCTAACTCTTTTGTTGCCCTGGCAACTCTTCTTCTTTCCTCTTTGGCTGCGGCAGAGGTCGTTGACTATCGTCTGGTTGTGGATGAGATCCACCACCGGGGGGATCAGGCCATTGCCAGCTATAACGCTCAGGAGGGGATGGAGTCGGGGGATCTCTTCTCCGATCTCTATTTTGACCTTTTTGAAGGCAGAGGGATGGAGCGCCAGATCGCCATCTCTGATGTTCAGCTCAAGACCGAACTGGAAACCTATTTTAATGCTGTCATTGGTCAGGCGATGCGGGGTGCCTCCCGGGAGAAGGTAGAGGCCGCCTGGCAGACTCTGCGCCTGCGCCTTGATGAGGTGGCCAAAGCACAGTCAACAACCGCAATGGCAGACTTTAGTGGGGTGATGCTTCAGTCCTTTTTTATCCTCCTGCGAGAGGGGTTTGAGGCGATGCTGGTAGTGATGGCCCTGGTTGCCTATCTCAGGCGCACTGCTCCGGACAAGGTGAGGGTGATCTGGCATGGTGTCGGCTGGGCCCTTTTGGCCAGCGGCGTCACTGCCTGGCTGATTACCTCTGTCTATGAAGTCTCCGGCGCCGCTCGGGAAGCCCTTGAGGGGGCTACCATGCTACTGGCCGCTGCTGTCCTTTTCTATGTGAGTTACTGGTTGATCTCCAAGCGGGAGGCGGATCGCTGGAAGGAGTACATCAACAACCAGATCGACAAGGCGGTCGCGAAGGGCAGCCTCTATGCCCTCGGCTTTGCTGCCTTTCTTGCGGTCTATCGAGAAGGGGCGGAGACAGTGCTCTTCTATCAGGCGCTGGCCCTGGGAGCAGCGGGGCAGACCACTGCCCTGATCAGTGGCTTCCTCCTCGCCCTGATTGTTCTGACGGGGCTCTTCTGGCTGATGCGGTCGGCATCGATGAAGATTCCCATGGGTGCCTTCTTTACCGTTACTGCTGCCCTTCTCTACTACCTGGCCTTTGTTTTTGTCGGCAAAGGTGTGCTTGAACTCCAGGAGGCTGGCTGGCTGGAGATTACCCCCCTTGAGTGGGTACCGATTATTGATCTGCTGGGGGTATATCCAACAGCCGAGGGACTGCTTGCCCAATGCCTCTTCCTGCTGCCGGCGCTGCTTGCCCTCTATCTTTTCTGGCGAAGGCGTGCGGCGCAACTGATGGGCGCAGGGATTGAAGAGTTGGCCAAGGATAAGAGGATGAATCATCAGGGGTAGTTATGAGTTCATCCGGACCTACATTGGCTGTCAGGTGTTTCCCCTCCAGGGAGAATATGACGCTTTCTTCCCAGGTGGCATTAGTGGTCGAACGCTTTTTCTTCCGCTATCGTGGGTTGCTGATCTGGGTTCATGCCGCCATGTTTCTCTTTTTTATTGCCGTTCTGGCAATTCCTCCTTTGCTAGATGAGCCGGGGGAGTTTGACAACCTGTTTACCCACTTCACCCTCTTCTCCAACTATATGATGTGGGGGATCTGGTTTCCCCTGGTCTTTATCTCTGTGATCGTCACCGGAAGAAGCTGGTGCGGCATTCTCTGCCCCATGGGGGCCGCGGCAGAGTGGGGAAATTTCAGAGGACTGAAGCGGGAGATTCCAAAGTGGATGCGCTGGCCGGGAACCCCCATCGTCAGCTTTCTGGTTATTACCATCTGGGGTCAGACCGTGGGGGTGAGAGACCACCCTGAGTCCCTCGCCCTTGTTTTTGGTGGTACGCTTGTTCTTGCCATTATGATCGGTTTTATCTACGGCAGGAATAAGAGGGCGTGGTGTCGCCATATGTGCCCCATTGGGCTGTTGCTTGGGGTGTTCTCCCGTATCGGGGCGATTGAGTTCATGCCAAAGAGAAAAAAAGAGGGGGGAGATCTTTATACTGAAAAGACCCTCTGTCCCACCATGATCGATCTCTCCCGTAAGAAGGAGTCCCGCCACTGCATTGAGTGCTTTCGCTGTGTAAACCCGGATTCAAAAGGGGGGGTTGCCCTTCGGATTCGGCGTCCTGGAGAGGAGATTGAGGAAATCGCCCATCGTAGCCCCAATATGGCCGAGATCTGGTTCTTCTTCCTGGGGACAGGGATCGCCCTTGGGGGCTTTTTATGGCTGGTCATCCCTGAATACCAGAGCTGGCGTCATGGATTTGGCGCCTGGCTGCTGGAGCGAGAGTGGTGGTGGGCACTAAAGCCTGGGCCCTCCTGGCTGATGGTCGTCCACCCTGAACGGCGAGAAGTCTTCTATTGGCTCGATTTCATTACCATCGTCTCCTTTATGGTGGGGGTGATGATCCTGACAAGTGGAATACTCGCCGCCACTTCTGGAATGGCCGCATGGCTCTCAGGCCGGGTAGGGGGGGGTTGGACTTTTAGCGGTCGTTTTATCCAGTTGGGCTACCAATATGCCCCGGTTGCCATGGTCTCTCTGGTGATTGGACTGGGGGCAAAGCTCTTTGATCTTATGGCCTTTATCGGCCTGACATCTGAGCAGATTCAATGGCTTAAAGTGGCGATGTTCTTAATCAGCCTGGTGTGGAGTCTATGGCTTTCGGATCGAATACTGAAGCGCCAGGGCGTAGGCGCTACCAGACGGTGGCTGCCGCTTATTCCCGGGATAGCAGGAAGCCTGGCCGTCGGTGGAGGGTGGTGGATCGCCATTTTCTAGATCAACAGCAAGCAGAGCATTGGGCATGGGCGAGGGTGAACAAAGTTGTAGATAAAACGAATACGAATGATTACAATTAAGGTTCTATTAATTGCTGTCTAATTTGGAGAAGATATGAACACCCTTAACCATAAAAAATCACTGGTAGCACTCGGTGTTGCTGCGCTCCTCTCAACCTCCGCCTCAGCTGGGGAGGTCCCTATTGGTGAAGTTGAGAAGAATGGGATGGTGCTTGCCGCTGTCTATCTGCAACCGGTCACCATGTTTCCGAGTATTCCCGGATTTGAGAATGCCAGTATTCACCTTGAGGCCGATATCCATGCCCTAGAAGGAAACAAGAATGGTTTTGGTGCGGGTGAGTGGATGCCCTACCTTGACATCACCTATCACATCACAAAAAAAGGGAGCGACTGGTCGACTACGGGGCGCCTGCTGCCCATGGTGGCCTCCGACGGCCCTCACTATGCAGACAACATCACCCTGGATGATGCCGGCGAATATCATCTTGTCTATAATATCGCCCCGCCCGCCTATTCGGGCTTTATCCGCCATACGGATAAAGAGACCGGTGTGGGAAAATGGTGGGACCCCTTCGTTCTTGAGTGGAGCTTCGGTTTCACTGGGGTAGGGAAGAAGGGCGATTACTAAGTCTGCTGGAGATTGACACTACCTTAGCAAGGGCGCCTCAGGCGCCCTTGTTGGTTCTACCGGAAACATGATGAGATCAACGATTGGCAAAGCGGTTCTATTGGCCCTGGTTACGACAGTTCTGGCAAGTTGTGAGAAACCACTCTCGCCGAAAGAGGTGGTTGCCAATTTTGTTATTGCCATGAACGAATCGATAAAGGGTGTTGACCCGGAACCGGTGCTGAAGTGGGTTCATCCTGAGGCTGAACGGCTGATCAACAATATTCAAGCTGACATCAGTGATGAACCCGACTTTCGGTTGTACCTTGAAGGGTGCAGTGAACCCATCGCTTCCGGTCATGATGTCATTATGGATTGTGAGATCACCCTGATCATGGGGGAGATTGACCCTGAGGCCGGGATCACCTCTGAACGGATTTCACAGACACCCGGTTTTCATCTCGTGCTCGACGAGTCGAACTGGCGGGTCTGGGCGTTGGGAAAGAATGTCTGTACCACCCGTTAGGGAGGGATCTTGGTTTCTGGCGCTCTACCCTTTATTCTCTCCTCTATTATTTCTATCAAGGGATTATCAGCGTTGAGCCGGGATGAAGAGAAAAAAACGGACGAAAGAGAGGGGTTGATATCGCTCTATAAGTCTGTGGTTGACCCAGAGTGGATCGACTATAACGGTCATATGACTGAATCTCGCTATCTGTATGTATTTGGGGAGGCCTCAGATGCGATGTTTGAGTTCATCGGCATGGATTCAGAATACCGGGAGAGAGGGTATTCAATCTATACCGTGGAGACACACCTGTGTCATCTCCAGGAGGTTGGATTGGGTCAACCCCTGGCCGTCTATACCCAGCTTTTAGGCTATGATCAGAAGCGCTTCCATCTTGCTCATTGGCTTGAAGGTGGTGTCAGGAGGCCACTGCTGGCAACAGCAGAACATATGTTTTTGCATGTGAATACCGTTGAAAAAAGGAGTTGCCCGATGCAATCTCCCTTGAATGATCGGCTCGCCGCCATCTGGGAGGAACACTCAAACCTGCCGCAGCCTGGTTTTGCTCTCAGGTCGATCCAGAAAGTCACCCCCTCCTAACCGCAATCGCTGATCAACCAGGGTCACCCTTCGCTCTGAGGGCAATCGACAGATGAAGGCCACCGGCCATCTGGTGGTTTGATTGAGGCTGATCTTTCAGGGCAATGCACTCTAATCAATACCGGCCAATAGTCGATAGGATCACCATTAGCGGCTCGATTTAATTGTTGGAGAAGTGATCTTGCAGAGGTATCCTCTATTACACTTTCACTGTTGAGAATAGATCAATGAACAAGGGTGCTTTCTCCACTGACGAGTCAGACTATGTGATCAGTGAGTCCACCTGGAAGTGGACCTATTTTGTACTCAAGGCGTTAGAGAAGAGCCTCTCGGTAAATGTAGCGCTGCATGGTGATCATCAACTCCTCGAGAGTGGGCAGATTTTTCTTTTTAACCACTTCTCACGTTTTGAAACGTTTATCCCTCAATATCTCATCTATCGTCAGACCGGTTGTTATTCAAGATCAATAGCGGGTGCTGAGTTCTTCAAAGGAGATACTGCACTCTCAAGTTATCTGCGGGCGGTAGGAGCCGTTCCCAACAGGCATCCACGATTGCTTCCCTTTCTCGCAGAAGAGATTCTCAAGGGCAGGAAAGTTATCATTTTCCCTGAAGGGGGAATGGTCAAAGACCGCCAGGTCATCGATCAAAAGGGGGATTACAGCGTCTATTCAAGAAGTGCTGACAGACGACGGAAACATCACTCCGGGGCAGCCGTTCTTGGGCTTACCCTGGCCGCTTTCAAGACCGGGATTCGTGCGCTCGATAAGGCCGGTGATCACAGTTGTATTGAGGAGTGGGCTGAGCGGTTGGGTATGGAGAGTAGCGATGCACTCCTGCAGACAGCACACCAATACACTGAAATCATTCCTTCAAATATCACCTTTTACCCCATAAGGGTAGGCAGCAATTTTATCCAGCGCAGTGCAGAGCTATTTGACAGCGAGCTCTCAGATAAAATTACAGAAGAGCTGCTGGTCGAAGGGAATATGATTCTTGAAGATACCGATATGGATATTCGGATGGCAGCGCCAATTCACGTAGCCAAACGGTGGCATTGGTGGGAGCATCGGCTGATGCGACGATTGCTTCATCGGGTCAATTCCTTTGATGAGATGTTCTATCTTGGCCCTGACCTTGAACAACGGCGTAACTGGATAATATCCCTCACTATCGGTCGTCAGGTGACAGGTCTGCGTGATCGCATCATGGAGATGATGTATCAGAATGTTACTCTGAACCTGAGCCATCTGGCATCCTGGCTGATATTACAATTTGTTGAGTCCGGGGAGTTGGAGGTCGATAGTGAGCAGTTTCATCTACTCCTCTATCAGGGCATCAAAGGAGTACAGGAGAGCGCACAGTTAAACCTTCATAATAGCTTGAGTGATCCAGGGCGCTACAGTGGCTTACTGGAGAAAGAGTCACCACCACTTAGACAGTTCCTGGATTCGGAAGCGGTCTCCGGGCTTGTTGAACAAAGAGATGGGATCTATCGCTTTTCAAAAAAAATCGGTGAACCCTCCCACTTTGACGAGATCCGCCTGGAGAATCTGATTGCCGTCTATGCCAATGAGATGGCACCTGTCGGGATCGCCTGTCAGGTGCTTTCACGGGTGTTTAAAAACCCCACAAGGATTGATCAACAACAAATAGCCGCGCTTAGATTTGATGATTTGACGCGCACCTATAAGCTGGATCGTCAGTATTACTCTACCGATGAGTTTGATGCGATCAACAGGGAGGAGACCGCAACCGCTGATGGATCCCCCTTCTTTTTTATCTCCAGAAAACCATCCCCTCTTGGGGTTGTCATTGTTCATGGCCTTCTGGCCTCTCCGGCCGAGGTAAGAGAGTGTGGGGAGAGACTTCATGCCGCAGGGTTTCACGTTATTGGCGTCAGGCTCAAGGGCCATGGCACCTCTCCGTGGGATCTCAGGGAGCAATCCTGGGAGCAGTGGCAACACTCAGTTGTTGAGGGTTATGAGATCATCTCAGCCTATTGCGAACGTATTGTTCTGGTGGGTTTTTCGACCGGAGGCAATCTCTCTCTTTTGCTTGCCGCAGAGCATGACAAGAAATTGGCAGGGGTTGTCACCGTCTCCGCACCTCTTGGATTTCAGAACAGGAATCTTATCTTTGTTCCGCTTCTCCATGGGGCCAACCAGATGGTCTCATGGCTCTCTTCACTGGAAGGGATAAAGCCCTTTGTGACCAATGAGTCGGAGCACCCCTCAATAAATTACCGCAATACCCCCATTCGTGCACTCTACGAACTGCAGCAGTTGATGGAGCTTCTGAAGAGCCGACTGGATGAAGTCACCTGCCCGGTGCTCATCATTCAGAGTGAAAAGGACCATGTCATCGATCCCCAGAGTGCTGATACCCTCTTTGCGGGGCTGGGGTCGGAAAAAAAATCCCTGATCAAGGTGGCATCAGAACGTCATGGAATACTCAATGAGAATATCGGTGGAACCCAGGAGGCAGTGATTGATTTCGTCTCCTCTCTCTCCCCTTCAGCTGTTGAGTAATACCACGGGAGTTTGATTGAGAAGTGATCGTGCTCCCAACAGCCCTGCCAAAGCAGTCCCCAAAGCACCGCATACTGTTCCCACAATCCAGATCCACGGGTTGATTTCAAAACTCAGGTTAAAGAGTTGTTCTGAGAGTACAAAAGCGATGAGCGTTGCCGAGGTTGCGGCCATCAGTCCGGCAAGAGAGCCCAATAACAAAAATTCGGCCGCCATGGCCTTGAACAAAGTGACTCGTCGGGCCCCCAGGGTTTTCAGTACAGCGGATTCGTAGAGCCGGATATCGCGGCTGGCCTGGATGGCGGCATAGAGCACCAGAAGGCCGGCAATCAGGGTAAAGAGGAATACATATTCTACCGCTGTAGACAGCCTGTCGATCAGCTGGCGAACCTGATTCATCATCGCTTCAACATCAATAACCGTAATACTTGGAAATTCGGCAACCAGCCTGTTAAGAGCCGGTTTTCTGCTGGCGGGGAGATAGAAGCTGGTGATGTAGGTGGCCGGTGCATCTTTCAGCAGGCCGGGTGAGAAAAGGACAAAGAAATTGACCTGGAAAGAGTCCCACTCAACACTTCGAAGGTTGGCGACCGGAGCTGAGACTTTCTGGTCAGCAATCTGAAACTCAAGCTGATCACCTACCTTTATGCCAAAATTTGAAGCAAATTCCTCTTCAATGGAGAGCAGGGGTTGATCCTGTTGGTCATCAGACCACCACTTGCCGGCCACCACTTTGTTGTCGGGCTGCAGTGATTGGGACCAGGTGAGATTCAGCTCACGGCCAACCCTTTGGCGGGAGTTTGGGTTGTGGTAGTTCGCTCTTGAGACTTGTTGCTGGTTGATTGCAGTCAGACGTCCACGGACCATGGGCATCAACCGGGCATCAACCCCTCCCTCCTGCTTAAGAAAGGCGGTGACGGCATCAACCTGATCAGGCTGTATATTAATCAGGAATTGATTGGGTGCACTGGCTGGGAGAGAGTCACGCCACTTTGACAATAGATCTGTTCTTACCAGGGTAAGCAGAAGAATTACCATCATACCGATACCAAGGGCGAGAATTTGCGCCGTACTCATTCCGGCACGACGAGAGATATTGGCTATTCCAAAACGCCAACTGATGCCTACCCTGGTGTTGAGATGCCGGGTAAGGGAAATTAATCCCTGAGCCATCAGGATCAGCAATACGGTGGTCATCAGGATGCCGCCCAGTACCCAGAGAGTCAGCTTCAGGTCTTCTGTGTACCAGGTGATCAGGAGGGAGAGTGAGATGAGGATCAGTGTATAGACAACAATCCCACTGATCGGGGGTGGGCCCAGATCCTGGCGTAATACTCTGGCTGGCGGAACACGCTGAAGGCGATAGAGAGGAGGGGAGCCAAAACCAATAAGTACAATCATGCCGGTTGCCAGACCTACAAAGGCAGGTGTTAATGTTGGCAGAGGAAGTTCAAGTGGAATCCAGCTTGAAAAGAGGAGGACCAGGCCTTGTTGGGAGAAGCCCCCGACAATCAGGCCGACACAGCCGGCAATCAGGCCGAGAGTCCGCATCTGCCAGAGATAGAGTTGGGTGATTTGAGAGCCCTGGCACCCAAGACATCGGAGCAGAGCACAGTCATTAAATCGTTTTTCAGCATAACGACGCACTACCATTGCAATGGCAATTCCGGACAGAAGCACGCTGATCAGGGAGGCAAGGCTGAGGTAGCGTTTTGCACGTTCAAGGGCAACCCTCATCTGCGGTTGTCCCTCATCACTGGTGATGATCCGCTGTCCCCGGCTTAGTTCCGGCTTCAGCCACTCCCTGTAGCGGTCAACTTCCTTCCTCTGACCGGCGATGAGCAGACGATAGGAGACCCTGCTTGCCGGTTGTATGAGCGCTGTCGCTTCGAGGTCGGCATGGTTCATCATCAGTCTGGGGGCAACGCTGACCATGCCTGTTCCCCGATCAGGTTCCTGGATAAGGAGTCGAGAGAGTTGAAAAGTCGAAGCCCCCAGTTTAAGACGATCGCCAATGGAGAGTGAGAGCAGGCTGATCAGGCGGTTATCAACCCAGACTTTACCCGCTTTGGGGATTGACGTTGTGGTGACCCCTTCAGTAAACAGATCAACCCCAGTCTTTAACTCGCCCCGAAGGGGATACCCTGTTGAGACCGCTTTCACATCAACCAGCTGAAGTTTCTCGCCTGAAGAGACAACACTCGGGAAGTTGGTGGCCAGGGCGCTTCTGAGATTTTGTTGTTTGGCTTCTTCTATCCACTCTTTTTTTATTGGTGAAGTTGAGAGGGTGATCAGATCTCCACCAAGAAGTTCACTCCCCTGATTGATCAGTGCCTGGGAAATTCTGTCGGTAAAGAAACCGACAGATGTGGTGCTGGCTACAGCAATTATCATGGCAAAGGCAAGCAGGCGCAGCTCGCCTGCTCTCCACTCCCTGCGCAGCAGTGTCATTGCCATGACAAATGTCGAGAGTGCCGAACTGTGTTGTTGACGTGAGTTCATCAGGTTACCAGACGACCAGTATCAAGCCGCAGCAGACGGTTGCAACGACTTGCCAGCGCCTCATCATGGCTGATCAGAACCAGCGTGGTGGCATGCTCTTCATTCAGAGCAAACAGCGTATCAATCACACGCTGGCCCGTTCGTCGATCCAGGTTGCCGGTAGGTTCATCAGCGTAGAGGAGTTTCGGGTCAACGGAAAAGGCACGAGCGATAGCCACTCGCTGCTGTTCACCACCCGATAGTTGTCTTGGATAGTGATGCCATCGGTTGGTGAGATCAACCTTTTCCAGCAGCGACCGAGCGTGGGGCTCTGCGTTTTTGTCACCATTGAGTTCAAGAGGGAGCATAATATTTTCAAGAGCAGTCAGGCTCGGCATTAACTGGAACGACTGAAATACAAATCCAACCTCTCCTGCACGAAGAGCCGCACGACCATCTTCATCCAGGCTCCCGAGGTCCTGGCCTTCAAAGATAACCCTGCCGGACGATGGGGTATCAAGCCCGGCGAGAAGTCCAAGGAGAGTCGATTTTCCTGATCCTGACTCACCCACAATGGCAACGCTTTCACCCTGCAGGATTGAGAGATTGATTTGGTCAAGGATAACCAGCGGTCCTGCCGCCGTCGAGACTTGCTTACAGAGGTCCAACGACTGCACAATTGGGGTAACAGTAGGATCATTCATGCGACGATTATTTCTCTCTTTACTAGTTCTGTTTTTGCCTGCCACAGTGCAGTCTGCAGGACTGCCTGTGATTGTGGTCCTGGGCGACAGTCTCAGTGCCGGCTATGGCATTGATCATACTCTTGGTTGGGTAAGCTTGCTGCAGAAGAGGCTGTCAGACGAAGGTTATCCTCATCAGGTGATTAACGCCAGTATCAGTGGTGATACCACCCGTGGGGGAGCAGCACGAATCAGTGCAGTACTCGAACGCAACAACCCTTCTTTAGTTGTGGTTGAGCTTGGAGGCAATGACGGGCTCCGGGGAATCGGGCTCGGTGAGATGGAGAAGAACCTCACGCAGATTGTAATCAGCATCAAAGAGAGTCAGGCCATTCCACTGCTCGTAGGTGTTCGACTCCCCCCAAACTATGGCGTTACCTACACAGAGCAGTTTCAGAGTGTTTTTAAATCTGTCGCTGATCAGTCCGGAGCCTCGCTGGTCCCAAAACTGATGGAGGGTGTTGCCAGTGATCTTGATCTGATGCAGACCGATGGCATCCATCCTCTTGCAGAGGTGCAATCCCGATTGCTGAACAATGTCTGGAGTGTTCTTGGTCCTCTCCTCGAATGATGGAGCATTGATCGTCGCTGTCGTTCCTGCGCTCATTTTGAACAGCGCAAGAGAGCTTGGGGCTTTGCTCTTCTTTTGATCCCTTCTCCGGGAATCGGTATGGCTGGATAAGGCGTTGCTGCAGGCATCATTACATTATTGTTGCTCACCATAATAGAACATCTGTTGGGCATTTCGATCTCACTCTAGGGAATTTCATTTTGGTGTTTTTTTCAGAGGGCGATTCTCTGTAGTGGGCCATCAGCACCTCTGCTACCATTAGGGCTGGATTGAACAACAACGAAATAACCCTGACAAAGGTGTAATCATGAGTAATGTGACTGTAATTGACCATCCACTGATTCAGCACAAGCTGGGTATTGCCAGAAAAAAGGGGACATCAACTTCCCATTTCAGGGCTCTCCTTAAAGAGATCTCTCTCCTTCTTGGTTACGAGGTGACCCGAGAGCTTGAGCTCGAGGACTGCACTATTGAGACCCCTTTGGCAGAGATGACAGCCAAAAAGCTGGCGGGAAAGAAACTGGTGCTGGTCTCGATCCTGAGGGCAGGAAATGGATTGCTTGAAGGAATGCTTGATCTTATCCCCTCTGCCCGTGTCGGCCATATCGGGCTCTACCGTGACCCCGATACCCTGGAGGCGGTGGAGTACTATATGAAGGTTCCCGGAAGTCTCGATGAGCGGGTAGTAATAGTCGTCGATCCGATGCTGGCAACCGCTCACTCCTCGATCGCTGCGGTGCAAAGATTGAAGGATGCCGGGGCGATGAATATGCGGTTTGTCTGTCTGCTCGCCGCCCCTGAGGGGGTTGAGAATTTTTCCAAGGTCCATCCCGATGTGCCGATCATTACCGCGGCCATCGATACCCATCTTAATGATCATGCCTATATTGTTCCTGGTCTGGGTGATGCCGGTGACAGAATCTACGGAACGAAATAGCAGGACGGTAGATGGGCTTGGGCCCGATGGTGGTTTATCCCTTAAGAGGGGTGCCGGTATTTCGGCCCTTTTTTTGTTTCAAGGCCCGAGCTGAGTGCTGGTCATCGTCATCCTGGTTCCAATACTCACGGATATGGCAGCGTTCACGGGTTAAGAACTCTTCCAAGAGCGAACGACTACGATACAAGCTGTCGATGTTCAGGATGTTGCCACGACTCCACCGTCAACCACCAGCTCTATTCCGGTAATCCACCTTGCTGCACTACTGGCCAGGAAGAGAACGGCCTCGGCAACTTCATCGGCACGCCCCAGACGATCCAGTGCAGATCGCTCTATCCACTGAGCAACCCCTTCCGGCCACTCCTTGGAAAGCCCGGGGCGGTCAATCAATCCCGGGCTGACACTGTTAACCCGGATAGCATCCTGACTCAGTTCAAGGGCTGCATTTCGGGACAGAGCGAGAAGCCCTGCTTTGGCAGCGGCATAGTGGGCGTGTTCGGGAAAGGCAATATGGGCTTCAATAGAGGCGATGTTGACGATGGCACCACTCCCGGATTTGGCCAGCAGAGGTGAAGCTGCCGAAATCAGCAGAGCGGCTGCATCAAGGTTAAGGGCCATGAGGGATTGCCACCTTTTTTGGGTCAAGCTCTTAAGGCTCACTGAAGGAAAGAGCCCGGCATTGTTGATCAGGATATCGAGCCCGCCAAAGCGGTTCTGGGTCTCCTCAACTAATTGGCTGATCTCCTCTTCACGGCTGAGGTCTGCAAGCATGGTAAAGGCCTGCCCGCCCTGGGTGATGACAGTCTTCTTTGTTGCCTCAAGCTCACCAGAGCGCTGATGGCCATGGAGCATGACAGCTGCTCCCGCTGCGGCCAGCTTGGTGGCGATGGCTCCTCCTATATTCCCGCTGGCGCCGGTCACCAGTGCACTCTTGCCCTCAAGGGTTGTTGAGGTGAGGTGATTTGCTTGTTGTAGAGGATCATTCATGATGAAAGAATCAACACTCCAAAAAGTGTTCTAATCGACACCATCGTATATTACCTTTTTTAGCAGACAAATCAGATGAAAGAGATAGTACAGATTACCAAACAGGTCGTTGGGAAGGTCTGTGATTTGTAAATCATCACCACGTCATCTGCCTTGATTACATCCCTTTTGATCATTCGAGATTTGACTGAGTTGGCTATAGAGGCAGCTGGGTAGTCATTATTGGCAACACCTATTATCCAACTCAATGAGTTGTTGCAATAACGAAAATGAATTGTTACAAAACGAATAGTATTATTTACAAAAATGAACAAAAACGAATATAATTTGGGTGTTGCCCCTATCGTATAAATGGAGTGAGAAAAGATCAAAATGGCTTTAAATCTTCGCCAGCTTAAGATACTTGAACTTATTCAACCCACTGGACGGGTTTTGATTAACGACTTGGTCGAAAAGTTTTCAGTGACCCCGCAAACCATCCGTAGGGATATCACCAATTTATGTGATCTTGGATTCTTGCAAAGACATCACGGAGGGGCCGCGCTACCCCAATTATCCAGCGTTGAAAATATCGCTTATCGAACACGCAAAGCAATCAATGCAGAGGCAAAAAAGGTGATTGGGATACTTGCTACGGAACAAATCCCGGAAAACTCATCACTCTTTATCAATATCGGAACAACGACTGAGGAGGTGGCCAAAGCGCTCCGCCTGCGGAACAAATTAAGAGTAATAACCAACAATCTGAATGTTGCAGGAATTCTCTCCGATAGAGCGGGGATAGAACTCATTGTTGCCGGTGGGGTCGTCAGACATCGTGATCACGCGATTGTTGGCGAGTCAGCGGTTGATTTTATAAGCCAGTTTAAAGTTGATTTTGGTGTTATTGGCATCTCCGGCATTGATTCTGATGGAACACTGCTTGATTTTGATTATCGAGAGGTGCGAATAGCTCAAGCCATCATCAAGAACTCTCGAAAAGTAATATTGGTTGCTGACCATAGTAAGTTCAGCCGTAACGCAATGGTTAAGCTTGGGCATCTTAGACAGATATCAACTCTTGTGACCGATCGAAAGCCTAGTGAAGAGATGTTGGAGGTTATTCAGGCGAGTGAAACCAAGCTTGTCATTACAGATTCAGAAGAGGGTTGATACTGGTTGCGTGCCCTGGTTAGCTCCAGCCCTCAAAAAACATGAAGAGTCGAACCGATCAGCTGCAACACATCAAGGAAAATAATATTGATGTTCTGGTCATCGGTGGCGGCATCAATGGCGCGGTATCCGCTGCTGTACTCTCTGCTGCCGGGATACGAACAGCTCTAGTCGAAGCCCGGGATTTTGCCGGTTTTACCAGCCAAAACTCCTCCAACCTCATCTGGGGCGGGATTAAATACCTGGAGTCATTTGAATTTGGTCTGGTGAGGAAGCTCTGCCGGGGGCGGAACAGGCTGCTAAAAGCCTATCCCACCTCTATTGTTGAGACCCGGTTTATTGCTGCTGTCGGAACACGGGCGACTCACTCCCGGCTCGCTATCTGGGCAGGCGCCTGGGTGTATTGGTTACTGGGTGGAGGGTTTACTGCGATTCCACGGCTTCTCTCCCGCAGCAGGTGTGCCAAGGAAGAGCCAGTGAGTGCAATACCGGAGCTTCTGGGTGGGGTGGAATACTCAGACGGCGTACTGAGAGAGGGTGATGCCCGCTTTGTCCTCGGTTTTATCAAAAGGGCCACACGGTGTGGATGCGCTGCTGTTAACTATACTTCTGTGACATCAATGAAAGAGCGGGTGGGCCGAGGGTGGGAGGTGGTTCTCAGGGATGAACAAAGCGGTGACTCCCTCACCATAACGCCAAAGGCGGTGATCAACGCAGCCGGTCCTTTTGTTGATCGGCTCAATCATCAAAGCGGGGTAGAGACCACCCATCACCACCGGTTTTCCAAAGGGATTCATCTCATTGTTGACCGCCTGACACCTTCAAGGAGGGTGCTCTCATTTTTTGCCCGGGATGGCCGTCCCTTCTTTGTTATCCCTATCGGCAACAGAACCTGTATTGGAACGACGGATACACTCTCCAGGAGCCCTGAAGCGGTTATTGCAGAGGAGGACCGCCAGTTTGTTCTTGATCACATCAATACTCATCTCAACCTGAAAAGAGCGCTCACCCGTACTGATATTATTGCTGAGCGGTGTGGGGTCAGGCCCCTGGCAGTGGCCCATCAGGATCAAACGGAGACCACCCCATTCCTGGAGCTCAGTCGTCGACACACTATTGAGACCGATCCGGAGCGGCAGATTATCTCGATCTTTGGCGGCAAGCTGACCGACTGTCTCAGTGTGGGCGATGAGATCCTGAGAGAGGCGGCTAAGCTGGGATTTAAGGGCCATCCGGGAGACTGGTTTGGTGAACCACCACTGGCTTCCAGAGAGAGCTTTTGCGATCAGGGAGAAGAGTTGCTTCAGGACAGTGAAGCGGATATTGATCTGCAACGGTTATGGCGCGCTTATGGTGAGGGTGCAATTGAGATCCTCGGGAGGTTTGCCCGCGATAGGCACCAGATGGAGCTGCTGTTGCCAGGAAGTGATCTTACCCGTGGTGAGCTCGAATGGGTGAGGGAGAATGAGATGGTGGTGACCCTGGATGATTTTTTACGCCGGCGTTCTCTGCTTGCAATGACCTTCAAAGCGGCAGAGCTGGCATCAATGCCGGGGCTGAAGGTTGTCAGCCGGATCCTCTTTGGAGCTTCTGGCGACACTTGCTACAACCGCTGGTGTGAGGGTGCGGGGTTAACGCCTCGGCAAGTTGAAGCGGATGATAGTGGCGACCGTCAACAACAGAAAGAGAGCCAGTGCAAGCCCATTGCCCACTCCTCCCAGGGTTCGCCAGGAGGGTGATGCGGTGAAGTCACCATAGAGACGGAGGGCAAGGGTGACCTGAAGCAGGATCAAGGGGATGTAGAACAGCGGTGTGTAGGGGATGCGCAACCGGGTCACCGCGGGGAAGATGATCGGGGCATGGCCAAAGACCATGGAGAAGACAAATCCCAGGAAAAGAGCATGCAGCTGAGCATCACGCAGAAAAGGGGTGGTAATAACCCCAGTACAGAGGAGTGCCGAGAGAAGTAGCCAGAGGTAGCCAGAGAGCATGCACAACGCCATAAAGCGCGTTAGCCCCTGCTGGCGAGCGGTATGCCGGGCGATATCCCAGGTTAATAGCCAAAGAGCAATAGCCCCATATCCGAGGTATCCGATCCACTGTGCGACCAATCCACTGGTAGTGGCAATATGAGAGATCACCGTAATGATGACAAGCGATGAGAAGAGTGAGATCGCCCGGTCGGAAGCGGGGCGCATACGATTGAGCTCGAGTCTCTCACCGGCAATAGTGAGGACAAAGAAGTCCATCCACCAGAAGAGGATGGAATCAATTGAGGCACCCAGCAATAGGGCCAGAGAAGCGGCCAGCCAGCTGGCAGCGCCGAGAACAAGAATAATATTGTGTCTTTCAGGCTGGCGTCGGTAGACCTCGACAGAGGTTAGGGTAAGCCCGGCTCCGGCGAGGATGAAGAGAGTATGCATTACAGCTGGGGATCTCTGGAGCAGGAGGGTGACGCCACCCAGGGCGGCCGCCCCGGGAACCAGGTAGGCCCGCCAGTCGGCAAGGGCTACGGCTCGTTCGAGGCTGATCAGAGTGCCAAAGAAGGCCGCGACCATAAGAACCCCATGAGAACCGGTGTAGGGGGCGGCAACGGCTGCCTGGGCCCATCCCAGTCTCAACAGGCCGGCGAGAGTGCCGACAACCAGCGAGATAATACCGATGGCGAGGAGGGGAAAGCGCCAGCGGGGCTGAAGATCGGTTGTTCCTGAACGGCCCTCCATCAATGCCAGCCCAGCTCTTCTCTTGCGGCATCACTCATCTCTTCATGTGTCCACAGAGGATCATTCTCTATGGTGATGTTGACTTTGAGCTCAGGATCAACTGAATTTACTGCTCGGGTGATCTCGTCCGAGATATACCCGCTCAGTGGACAGGCGGGCGAGGTCATGGTGATCACCAGGTCGACACACGCCTCACCCAGGTTGATCTGGCGGACGAGTCCCAGATCGACAATATTGATGCCGATCTCAGGGTCAAGCACTCCTTGAAGGGTGGAACGAATCTGTGATTCGCTGACGGCCATTCTCTATCTCCATTTATAACGGTGTTTTGGGATAAGAGTACCCTAGAGGATTTGCTATCCGACGGCAATAACGCGGAATGATAAAACGATATCGTCAGTAACCGTTTGCAAGTCACCAACCCGTGGTTGTTGCATGGGTTAGGTGACTCCGTATGGGATCCAAAGACTTCACACTCCTGGAAGTGAAGTGCCTTTGAATCGAATCAGGACCAATCTATTCCTTGTGGGTGGGGGGAGGATTGGATCTGAAGAGGGCGGCAACAATAATAGCAGTAATCACTGTCAAAGCGCCCGCCCACTGAAGAGCGGTAAGTCGTTCACCGAGCAGGAGGATGGCAAGAAGAATGGAGATAAGAGGCTCGATGTTATAGGTGATAGCGGCTTTGACCGCAGAGATGCGCACCAGAGCAACAAACATCAGGGTAATTCCGAGGGCGTAGAAGAGAGTAGCAAAAGTGAGCCCCTCCCAGCCGCTGCCAGTGTCTGGCAGGGCTATATTGCCCAGTCCAAAGAGCACAATAAGTGTACCGACCGCCTGGAGAAGTGAGGTGTGGAGAGAGGCTGCGATCGGATTGCAGTGGCGAACAGCAAGGGCTCCGAAAATCATATTGCCGGCCACGCCCAACGAACCTATCAACGCGAGGAAGAGGCCGACATAATTGATCTCATCCAATACAGGACCAATGGCCATAACCAGTCCAGTGAAAGCACCCAGGTAGATGGCGGAAAGTCGAAAAGAGAGCTTTGATTCACGCCTTATGAGGGAGTAGGCCAGGATCACGAGGGGGAAAGTATAAAAACAGAGTACGGCCAAGCTCACAGGAATATAGAGAATTGAGGAGAGATAGGCAAATGAGCCGATGAGCCAGACAAAGCCAGAGATGAGTACGGGTTTAATGCTGGCCCTGGGGAGTCGCAACATCCCTCTTGTAAGCTTCAGAATCAGAAACAGCAGAACAACGGTGGAGGTGAAGCGGATGGCGAGGAGGGTCGTAGGGTTAGCCCCTCCGTCATAGGCGAGCCGGGCGAAAGGAGTTATTGCCCCCAGGCTTGTTGCTGAACAGAGGACAAAAAACAGGCCGCTCAATCCGGATGTTGGTTCACTCCTGGCGTTCATTGCAAATAGATAATCATGTGGGGTGTTTTTTTTATCTCTGGGTTGATGAGGTCATTCACAGATGCTGATGTTGCCGATCAGGTCATCATACTCCTCCTCTCACTGGGGAGATATCATCCCGGTGTGGGCGTTTCCAGCAAACCGGAAAGATCATGCCTGATGGGGGTGATGTTGCCTGAACATCTTGGTCAGCCGGAAGCTTCCAGAGCCCTTATCTCGGATGGAGGAATCTGGCACTATACGGCCCTCTTTTTCTCATTTCCCATTGTTGCCGGAATCTTGCCTGCTAACTCCAGGCAAGACATCCCTTGCAAAAGGTTGCCTCCATGAACAGAGTCTGGATGTTTGATTTTGATGGTACGCTGGTTGATAGCCTCCAGGTCTATCACCAGGTGCATCGTGAATTTGGAAAGAGGTGCGGGATCCCGCTGTTTGAAGAGCAATCTCAGTTTCTCGATCTGTATGAGAGTAATTTTTATGAAGCCCTCGAGAGGAAAGGGTATACCCGGGAGCATTGGACCTCACATGCTCCTCTGCTTTATGCACTTTTAAAAGACAAGGTGCCCCACCTTTCACTCTTTCCTCAAATTAAAACAGTGCTTGAGCAACTGATCAGGAATGAACCTGTCTACGTCATAACATCTAATCTCTCTTCAGTTGTTCAGAGTCTATTAAAGTCGCATGGTATTTCAGGGGTTAAGGCGATATTGGGGGTTGATCAGGAAGCGAGTAAAGTAAAGAAAATTGAATCTGTCATCAGCGGTCACCCGGACATGAGACCTCTCTATGTAGGTGATACGGTTGGGGATATGATTGAAGGAGACAAGGCTGGAGCTTTGACTGTGGGTGTCTCCTGGGGGTGGCACGGACGTGACCGTCTGGAAAAGGCGGGGCCTGCTTTTGTGATTGGTGAACCTATGGAATTGCTCTCACTATGACCAGGAGTTAAATCAGGAGGATGCTCTGCTGTACACTATCAGGCACAACAGCCTGATTGATCCGGGCAGATGATAGACGCAAGAGATTAAAAGAGGACATCACCGAGTGAAAGAAGAGGACGATTCAGTACATCCACAGGGAGAGCATCGCTCTGTAGGTCAATCCGGGAGCGGTGATATGAAAGCTGCTCTTGCAGAGTTGGTGGATGCGGTGGCAGAACAGCGACAGAAGCACGCTGCCACTGAAAAACGTTCATGGCTGGGAGCCATTACCGCTGTTCTCCTGTTTGTCCTGGTCGCTGTTGTTTTAATTGTCGGTTGGTATCTCTATCAGGAGAGAGCACTCTCCTCCTCTTCACGAGAGAGCGATCTGAAACAGCAACTTACTGAAATCAAGAGTGATCTGACCCTACAACAAAATCGTCTTGCTTCTTTGCAGGATGATTACAGCCTCCTTGTCCAGCAGAACCAGAAACTCCAGCGTGATCTATTGGGTGAGAAAGGGTCTTCAGCACAAGCAAGAGAGGAGGTGATTAAATCAACACTAGAGCGGAATCAGCTACAGCAGCGGATTATCCTGCTCGAAGAGGAAAACAGGGAGTCTATTGTTCGACTCAAGACGAGTGTTGCTTCTGAGCAGGGATTAATCAAGGAACAGTTGGATTACAAAAGTCAGCAAGATCAGTTGAATCAGCTATTGAGGGTTACACAGGCAGAATTGGCTGCCGAGTTGAAAAAAAATCAGGATGCGGTCATTTCAATAGATCAATTGGAGAACACGTTGGAGGCGGCACACAAGAACCACCAGCAAGCCATGGTTGAGCAGGAAGCAAAAGCCGGTGACTTGCAAAAAAGATGGGATCAAACCAAGAGACAACTCAATGAGCGTAAAAAGGAGGTTGAAACCATCAATGAAGATGTCCTGGTTGCGATGGCAACAATTGAGAAAATTCAAACGAGAAACCAACGGTTGATTGCCGATGGTGAGCAAAAGGACAAATTGATTCTGCAAAGTGGAGAGGCCCTGCATAGTGAAGAGGTAAAGAGCGCAGAACTTGGGCGTCAAATCGATGCTTTGAAAAAAGAGATAAGTGCCAGCAAAGTTCCTGTTAATGAGGAGCGATCAGAGGAGAGGGTGCTGTCGGCAGAGATAGAGCAGCTTCGACAGCAACTTACTGTTCAAGCCCAGAAAAGTGAAGAACTAATAAGAGTGAATGAGAGCCAGCTTAAAGATCTCCAACACGCTCTGAATGAGTCAAAAATCCTTGTGACTCGAAGGGATGCAGAGATCAGAACACTGAAAGCCAGAGTGGAGGGTCTTGAACAGCAGAGGAAGGCAAACGAGGGCAATGCAGATGAGGCTGACAAGATGCAAAGAGAGCAGATTGCAGAGCTCCATCAAGCACTGCTTGCAGAGAGGACTTACCTGGCAGAAGAGTTGGAGAAGCGCAAACAGATTGAGGCACAATTCAATCGCAAGGAGGGCGAGCTTCTCAGCAAAATAACCAGGGAGGAAACACAACGGAGAGAGGTTGAGCAAAAGATGGGCCAACTCCAGAAAGCGTTGACAGAGTTGCGGGCTCTTCCAAAGAAGGAGGAAGAAAAAAGGGCAAGCCTGGAGGAGGCACTGGACAAAAAGAATCGGATTATCGCTTCGCTTGAGAAAAGAGTTGAAGCCAGGGTAAACAACAAATCCGATAGTCAGCGCCTTCTAATGGACGGGCGTTTTTCAGTGATCCAAAATGCAATAGTGAGAAAGAAACCTTCGGTAGAATCTGAACGCCTCGGGATGTTGACCGGTGGCACTATTGTAAGAGTGACTGCTCGGGTTGCAGAGAGCAACTGGTACCTGATCGATGATAGTCAATATGGGAAAGGTTATATCTTTGGCGAGTTGCTTCTTAATCAGCTGTTTGAGAAAGCAGTAAGAGCACGAGATCGGGGCAGGAACAGGGAGGCAGCAAAGCTCTTTCTTCAGGTTCTTGACCAGGAGCCCTGGCACTATCAGGCGATGATGAATCTTGCCCTTATGTATGCCCAGGGACAGGGTGTCAGTAAAGATGCATCCCAGGCGCTCAGTTATTATAAAGAGGTGGCCGAAAAGAGTGATGAGGAGATTACGGGTGAGGCGCTCTATACGGTAGGCATCTACTACATGAGTGGATGGGGGGTTGAGCCCTCAATGGAGACGGCACGCCACTATCTCAAGCAGGCCGCTGCAAGAGGGCTGAATAAGGCCAGGACCAAACTGCGTGAACTGGGGAATTGAGAGCAGGATAAAAGCCGGAAGGGTGGAGCGCTCTTTAATTTGTTTCGGTTGATCCCCGGAGCCCTCTCGACTTCCAGGGAATACCTAACTCACGCCAAGATATGCTCTTAACAAGGGCAGTTGAGGATTGTTCAGCAGGTCAGACATCACTCCCTTTGCCTTTAACTCACCCTGATGGAGGAAGATTCCTGAAGAGGCAATCTCAGCGGCTTCATCTGGGTGATGGCTTACCATGATAACAGTCAGATCATGGCTCTTTATGAGTTGATGGATCAATCCTCGCATCTCAGAGCGGAGGGCCGGATCGAGAGCGGCAAAAGGCTCATCAAGCAACATCAGCGGATGCTCTCGACACAGACATCTCGCCAGGGCAACACGCTGGCGTTCTCCACCAGAGAGACTCTCAGGCAGGCGGTGGTGATAGCCCGAGAGCCCGACGGCCTCCAGGGCCTGATCAATCGCCAAATGATCCTTTTGATTGAGTCGAAGCCCCGGGTGACGTCCAAGGCCAACATTCTTTTTCACTGAAAGGTGGGCAAACAGATTGTGTTCCTGAAACAGTGAGGTCACTGGGCGATCAGCAGGTTCAGCTGTTGTATAGTCCCTGCCGTTGATCCGGATAGAGCCCGAGATGAGTCGCTCAAATCCGGCAATAAGTGAGAGAAGTGTTGATTTACCTGCTCCGCTTGGGCCAATAACGGCCAGGCACTCTCCACGTTCAAGGCTGAAAGCGGCCTTTAGTTGCCAGTCTTCTCTCTGATAGCAAAGTGCTTCAAGCTCAATGAAGGGCACGCCGGCCTCCGATTAACAGATCGATTACTCTAAATACCACAAGGCAGAGCAGGGCCAGGATCAGGGCAGTCACCGATGCGGCTTCAAACTGGTAGGCACCGATGCGGTGGTAGAGCAACAGTGGCAGGGTCATGGCATCATGGGTGCCGAATAGAGCTACTACCCCAAGATCTCCGAAAGAGAGTGTAGCGCAAAGCCCCATGGAAAAGGCGGCGGGATGACGAATGATAGGCCAGTCAATGAGTTTGAACTGATGCCATCCGCGAATACCCAGTTCACTACAGAGGTGGTGATAGTGTTCACCATTTGCCAATAAGGCAGGGCCTACTAACCGTATGACATAGGGCAGGACCATCAGCCCATTGATCATAGCAACCAGAACCAGGCCCCAGTCAAAGACAAAACCAAATGGGAGCAAGAGGGAGAAGAGGCCGGTTGCGATCACCATGGGAGGGACGACCAGGGTCAATGATCCAGAGAGTTCCAGGAGTTCTGATCGATTCGGCTGTTTACGGTGGAATCGCAAATAACGGCTGGTGGTGAGAAGTGCCATTCCTAGGGAGAAGGCAATTCCAGCTGCAGCAATGGCGATCATCAGGCTGTTCAAAGCGGCACTCCAGAGTGACTGATCACTGATGACAGAGAGAACGGGCCCGGTCAGCCCGGCTCGAAGTAAGGCCAGCAGAGGGAGTGCGACAAAAGTCGTTGCCACAAGGATTATTCCAAAATCAATTAGACGGGAGCCTGGTTGATTAAGGTCAGGACGGTTCTGGCTTGTTGTCGCCAATCCGGATGAGAGAGGCAGTGCTCGAAGCCAGTGATGGAGAAGGGCAACGGTGAGAGTACAGATAACGAGCTGGATGAGAGCAAGAAGGGCTGCTTTGGAAGGTTCAAAATCAAAACGCAGCGCCTGATAGATGGCCACTTCTATAGTGGTTGCCCTGGGTCCGCCGCCCAGAACAAGGACAATGGCAAAACTGGCAAAACAGAGAAGGAAAATGATGCCCGCACTGCCGGGCAAGACCCGTCGCAGTACAGGCCACTCGATCAGTTTGAAGAGTGAACCTGATTTCATTCCCAACTGGGATGCCAGGCGCCAGCTCTCATCGGGTATTTGGTTCCAGGCAGGAAGCAGCATACGCACCGCAAGGGGCATATTAAAAAACAGGTGAGCGATGAGTATTCCGGTCAAACCATAGAGGTTTACCTGAAAACTAAAGCCAAAGAGCCTGATCAAATGGTTGAGTGTCCCGTTATTACCATAGATCTCCACAATCCCAAAGATCACTACAATAACCGGAGTGGCTACCGGAAGTCCCAGCAGGAGGAGCAGCACGCTACGTCCCCTGAAAGTGGTGCGTCTGGCAAGGGCCCGGGCAACAGGAATAGCCAGGAGAACACTTAACAGCGTAGAGAGAGAGGCCTGCCAGAGAGTAAAACGGAGGACCCTCAACAGATACGGGTCAAACAGCGTGGTCGTCAGTGACGCCAGCTGCGCATTGAAAAAAAGGGCAGAGAGTGAAGCGAAGAGGATTAATGAGATGACCAGCAGCGAGAGGCCCCCAGGCAGCCAGCCTGGGACCCTCAATTGTGATCGCCCTGTTAGCGACTCATGGAGTGAAGCCACTCGTTGATCCATTCTTTGCGGTGAGTGGTCACTTCATTAGGAGTAAAGTGAAGCGTCCTGACAGGCCTGACCAGTTTGTTAAAGGCCTCCGGCAGTGGTTTTTCGGTTCTTCCCGCCGGGAACATCCAGTTGGTGGTGGGGATAAGATCCTGGAAGCGGGGTGAGACCATAAAGGCAAGAAAATCGTCTGCCAGTTTACTCTGTGGGCGGTTGACTATCTTTCCTGCAACTTCAATCTGGGCATAATGGCCTTCGGCAAAGTCAGCGGCCTGATAACGATCACTCTCTTCGGCAATCATATGGTATGCCGGTGAGGTGGTATAGCTGAGCACCATGGGTGCTTCACCTTTGAGGAAGAGACCATAGGCCTCACTCCAGCCTTTGGTGACGGTCAGTATTCGTGGGGCCAGCTTTTCCCACGCCTGAGGAGCCGTTGTGCCAAAAACAGATTTAACCCAAAGAAGAAGACCAAGGCCTGGTGTGCTTGTTCTCGGATCCTGAATAATCAGTTTGCCCCCCTCATCATTTTCGATCAGTGCCTTCATGCTATGCGGTGGATTGTTCAATCTCTGGGTGTCGTAGATAATCGCGAAGTGACCATAGTCATAGGGCAGGAAGTAGGCATCATCCCATGGAAGAGAGAGGCCCAATTCAGGAATATTCATCTTGTGTGGAGCAAAGAGACCTGTTTCAAGAGCCTCTTTGGTTAGGCTGGTGTCGAGACCGAGGACGATGTCTGCAGAGGTTCTTTCGCCCTCCAGTTTGAGCCGGCTGAGCAGGGCTGCCCCATCTTCCAGGCCAATAAACCGAAGATCACAGCTGCATTCAGCTTCGAAAGCCTTCTCCACCAAGGGCCCTGGGCCCCACTTTGAGACAAATGACTCATAGGTGTAGATGGTAAGGGTGGGCTTGGCATCGGCAACCGTCAGAGGTGGAGTCAGTAGTGTCAACAGCCAGAGGAGGCTGGTAATAAAGACAGTTCGTTTGCTTTTAAACTGGGGGGGGTTCATTTTGGTACAGCTCCTTCAAATAAATAAGAAGGGCGGAGGCTGGCTCGAAAGCCATCATCCAAATTCCTCCGCCGGTATTAGCCGGATCAGGTTCAACGGGTTCTCTCTCAGCCAGACTTCTGTCACGCGCCCCGTTTGGATGAAGGGGGTACTCTACTGTTCTTTCCCCAGGTTGATCAAGCATATTTTTTCAGGATGGGTCCTGCTGCCGCCAGAGCCTGATGGCATTGAGTGCCGTTTCGAGGCGTTCCGCTCTATTACCTCGAAGGATATCGACTGAACAGCAATACCGTTTAAGCGTGGCAGAGAATTCATCGAGGTGCTGAAGCCGCTCTTCCGGGGTGACTGGGGTGCGCTGAAGCCCATCTGCTATCCACGGAATATCAATGTCACAGAGCAGGTAGTGATCGGCCATTCGGGAGTGAGCGCGCTCCGTAAGCCACTCCGGCACACTCTGAAAGTAGAGCTTACAGTAGACGCAGGTTGAGAGCAGATCAGTGTCATGGATGACCAGGGTGTCTGCTCTTTCGATCGCATTATCTTCAGAGAGGATCTGTGCCCTGGCAATGGGTTCGACATCCTCCGGGGCAAGGGGGCTCTTCTTTTGAGCGGTATACTCTCTTGCCGCCTCTTTTGAGACCGGAGCCTTGAGCCTTTTTCCAAGCTCTTTGGAGAGGGTGGATTTGCCTGTGCACTCCGGGCCAATCAGAGTGATCCTGAGCAGGCGATTACCGTGCTTGATGACAATTCTCCCGAGCATTAAACGAGGTAGAGTATTATAGGGTAGAGAGGACGAGATGAAATTTCGGGTTTGGTCGGTAGATCCCCATCTTCCCGCCCAGAGACCTCATAAAGTGATGCCCATACCCGTGATGCAGGGGTGAGTGAGAAAGAGTTCAGGAGCAGGGCGATGCGACCAAGAGAACAATTCTGGAAAACGATTCCACTTGAATTACTGACAGATGAAGAGTGGGAACTTCTCTGTGACCGCTGCGGTCGATGCTGCCTTATCAAGCTGGAGGATGAAACCAGCGGCGAGGTGGTCTACACCAGTGTGGTCTGTTCACTGCTCGATCTGGATCAGTGTCGCTGTAGTGATTATCCCAATCGACATCAGCGAGTGCCGGATTGTGTGCATCTTACGCCGACCCGCATCAGGGTATTTGACTGGTTGCCTGCTTCCTGTGCCTATCGAAGGGTTGAGAGAGCGCTTCCTCTGCAGGCGTGGCATCCACTGATTTCAGGTGATAGTGAGAGCGTCCATCTTGCAGGGGTATCTGTCCGCAGTTATGCCATTAACGCCCAGGGAGATGAACCGTTGGAGGAGATGGTGATCTGTTTTGACTGATTAGGCCTCTTCAGGGCGGGTTCAGTCTGACCCAGGTCAGAATGGATGAAGAACCTCGGTTCGATCCCCTGTAATTATTATTTAGTTAAATCAGTGTGTTAATACAAAATACGGCTCTATTATCTTGCTGTTTTCCGAATAAAAAAGAAGTAAATTATAATATAATAAATAACTAGATTATATATTTTCACTGTGAGAATAACCGGGTTACCCCAGGGAGGAGTGGCTTATTGTCCCTGCGCCTGAAAAAGAGAAAAAGGGCGGCAGAAAAAAAGAGTAGATGGACCCACCAGAGGCTCAGATGGGGATCTACCACGCCTCGCTTCATGAGCGCCAGTATCATACCCAATATATTGATATAACTGAAGAAAATAAGTGTCGCCATGATGATCGCCGGAGTTCTGCTCCGCCGGGTGTTGACATAACCAAGAGCAAGAGCAAACAGAGCGACCGCAGGGATGGCAGCCACTTTAGAAAGACGCCATTGAAACTCAGAGATTGAACGATGACGTGATGAGGTTGCCAGATCCAGGCTTGGCCGCCCATGGAGGGGGATATGGATTTTGACCGCCTCACCTTGCCCGGTTCGGAGGGTATAGCGATCAAAGGTCATGGTCTCGAATCCCAGCTTTCCGGCAGTTCCGGTATAACGAGTACCGGTGACCAGTACAAAGAACTGTTCTCCCGACTCCTCTTGTACGACTTTATGTCCGGTTTTGGAGGTTATTACTGTCTGTTTGCCACTTGAGGCGTCGCGGGTTGGGGTGTGGATAAAGATTCCTGAGTAGCGGTCAGCATCTTTATCAAAGTGGTCAATGAAATAGGTGATTTTTGAATTTCCATGCAGTTCTGCAAATTCTCCCGTGATCAGTCCGGCAAGTTCACCTCGTTGCTGGTATTCCTGTTTAATCTCCTCATAAATACGGGTTGAAAAGGGGCCCAGATAGAGGGAGACCGTGCCGATGGTAAGGGCATAGATCAGAATAAGGCTGATCACTGTGGGGATGAAATGGGTGAGACTAAGGCCACAGCTATTGATAACCACCATCTCATTGTCCCGACTCCAGCGACCGAGCACCAATAGCAGTGAGATAAACAGGGTTAGGAGGAGGATAACATCCACTGTCTTTATGGTCTTAAGTGCCATCATCAGCAAGAGGCTGTCAGAGGGAAACTCCTGAGAGCTCACTATTTTCAGATAACCAATAGTGGTGATCACCGTTGAGGTGAGGAGGAGAATAACGAGCACAGCAACACTAGTCTGCAGAATCTCCCTGAAAAAGGCTTTGCGAATAATCATCTATGCTCAGTTGGCGATGGTCACTGAATTGCCGGGTACTCACTGAATTGTACGGGTTTTTTGTTATTGCAAGTTAAAGTTGTTTGTCTCATTTTCACACCTCTTTTTAGTCCTGAGGTGCGGACGTTTCATCCTCGAGAGTGACCAGGGTGGTATTCCCTCCCCGGGCGGTGGTGTTGATGGTGACGGTGCGCTCGGTGGCAAAACGGTGGAGATAGTGAGGTCCACCCGCTTTTGGACCTGTTCCGGAAAGTCCCTCTCCTCCAAAGGGCTGGACCCCTACGGTGGCGCCAACCTGATTTCGGTTGACATAGAAATTTCCCACTCTAAGCCCCTGTTGGAGCGCTTTTATAGTGGAGTCGACCCGACTGTGGACGCCGGCGGTAAGCCCATAGCCCGTACCGTTGATAGCCTCAACCACCTTATCAAGGTGAGAAGCCGAGTAGCGGATGACGTGGAGGATGGGGCCGAAGACCTCTTTTTTAAGCAGATCTATGGAGTCAATCTCAAAAAGGTGTGGGGCAAAGAAGGTTCCCCCGTCACACCCATCACCGAGTGGCGAGAAGTAGTGCAGTTTGCCCTCGGCTTCTACTCTTTTGGCATGGGCAGTAAGCCTCTCTACCGAGGGACGGTCAATGATCGGGCCAATATCAGTGGCAAGCAGGGCGGGATCACCGATAGTGAGTTCCTCCATCGCCCCAGAGAGCATTTTAAGAACGGTATCTGCCGTATCCGACTGAAGGAATAGAACGCGAAGTGCCGAGCAGCGTTGACCGGCACTGAAGAAGGCAGAATCGATGGCATCCCTGACCACCTGTTCGGGAAGAGCCGAGGAGTCGACCACCATCGCATTCTGGCCTCCGGTTTCAGCAATCAGGGGAACAATGGGTCCCGGCCGGGCAGCAAGGGAGCGGTTGATCAGTGAGGCGGTCTGATTAGAACCGGTGAAGGCAACACCGGCAATACGCGGATCATTCACTAAAGCCGCTCCGGTGGTTGACCCCTCTCCGGGCAAGAGCAGCAGAACCTCTTTGGGAATACCCGCCTGATGGAAGAGGGCAACGGCAGTTTGGGCAATCAGCGGTGTCTGTTCGGCAGGCTTGGCGAGAAGTGTATTGCCAGCGGCGAGTGCAGCGGCGACCTGACCGGTAAAGATCGCCAGCGGAAAGTTCCAGGGGCTGATGGCAGCAAAGGGGCCGCGCCCATGGAGGGTAAGTTGGTTGAGTTCACCAGTAGGGCCGTTGAATTGGGTGGGTTGAGTGAAATCATGACGACAACGAGCAGCATAGTAGCGGCAGAAATCGACGGCCTCTCTGACCTCAGCCAGGGCATCCGGAATCACTTTTCCCGCCTCCCGGACTGCCAGCCCTATCAGTGTTTGATGCTCCTCCTCCATGAGGTCTGCCGTCTTCTCGAGCATTCTTGCGCGTTCTTCGGCTGCTCTTTGCGACCACTCAGAAAAGGCAGCCTGGGAGCAATCGACCGCTGCTGCCACCTCTTCACTTGAAGTCTCTTTGATCCTGCCGACAACCTGTTCGAGGTGGGCCGGATTGACGATCTCGACCTCTGCCGGTGAGCGTGATCCCTCTTCCTTGGGGGGTGCGGGTTTGAGTTCTCTCTCAATTGAGGCCAGCAGTGGAGCGCTTACCATCGGATCGGAGAGATCAATTCCTCTGGCATTTTTTCTCTCCGCCCCGAAGAGATCACCGGGGAGAGGGATAAGGGGGTGGTATCGTGGTGAGCAGTGGCGAAGTTTGTGGGTGGGGTTGGCAATAATCTGGTCGATGGGGAGGGCCTGATCGAGGATGCGATTGACAAAAGAGGTGTTGGCACCATTCTCCAGCAGACGACGAACCAGATAGGCGAGCAGGTCAGCGTGGTTTCCTACAGGGGCGTAGACTCGACAGGGAGAGGGTGGAAGGTCAATGGCGTTGAGTTCATCGTAGAGCACTTCACCCATACCATGAAGGCGCTGATATTCAAACGGTTGCCCTTCAGTCAGTTCTCTCACAGTGGCCAGAGTGTGGGCGTTATGGGTGGCAAACTGGGGGTAGAAACACTGAGGAGTGATGAGCAGTCGACGGGCACAGGCGATATAGGAGACATCTGTGGCCACTTTTCGGGTGAAGACCGGGTAGTAGTCAAGACCCAGCTGTTGTGCCAGTTTGATTTCGCTATCCCAGTAGGCCCCTTTCACCAGCCGCACCATGAATTGGTGTCGGGTCTCGCGGGCGAGTCCGGCAAGCCAGTCGATGACTGCCGGAGCTCTTTTCTGGTAAGACTGGATAGCGATTCCAAGCCCATTCCAGCCCGAGAGGCCGGGACTACGGGCGATCTGCTCAAAGAGTTCAAGGGTCAGTTCAAGGCGATCACTCTCTTCCGAATCGATGGTGATGCCAATTCCCGCCTCCTTTGCTGCTCGGGCAAGGTCAATGAGGTCCGGGGTAAGCTCTTTGAGGAGCCGTTCCCGTTTTGGATACTCAAAGCGGGGGTGAAGGGCTGAGAGTTTAATCGAGATCCCATGCTCCTTCCTCGGCCCGCCTCCTTCGGCTCCTCTGCCGATGGCCTCAATGGCAGTGAAGTAGGCCTGGAGATAGTGCTGTGCATCTTCCCGGGTAGAAGCGGCCTCCCCCAACATGTCGAATGAGCAGAGGACGCCCTGATTCTGGCTGCTCCTTTTCAGTGCCTCTTCGATGGTTTGTCCCATAACAAACTGATGACCGAGGATGCGCATTGCCTGGATAACGGCTGTACGGATAACGGGTTCACCCAGTCGTCCGATCAGCCTTTTGATGGCCGCTCCAGGAGTGAGATTATTGAAATCACCGAGATGGACAAACCGTCCTGTCAACATCAGTGCCCAGGTAGAGGCATTGACGAAAAGCGAATTGCTCTGGCCAATGTGTTCTTCCCAGTCCCCTGTGCCCAGCTGGTCCCTGATCAGGTTGTCAGCGGTATGGCCATCAGGAATACGCAGCAGGGCCTCCGCCAGACACATGAGGACAACCCCCTCTTCACTGGAGAGGGAGTACTCATGGAGGAGTGCATCAATCCCTCCGAGATCTGACCCTCTCTTCCTGACAGCAGCGACAAGCCGATGTGCAACGGCCTCAATTCTCTGGTTCTGTTCATCTCCCAGGGTTGCTTCTGAGAGGATTTGTTCTGTGGCAGAGGTCTCATCCTGCCGTTGGAGCCAGGAGAGCTGCTTACTCAATGGCGTCATGGCAGGGGAAGTCGTATTTAATTCTTGATGCTGAGACATAGATTTAGCCCGAACCCGGATTCTTAAGTCTCAAAGTGAGAGTCTTACTCTCTCTGGCTGGGCACCTTAAGAGGAATGCCTGTATTCATCACCGCTTCGTAGAGTTCGAGTGCTTTGTACTCAGGACTCTGTGGCTCCAGTGGGTTGGCATGGGTTTGCTTGTTGCACCCTCCATAGCGACGGTGGAGGGTTCCCCAAGGGTTTCCCTCGATGGACCATTTTGTGCGGTAGACAGGGAAGCCGACGCCATGTCCAAGGCCTGCACTGAGGACGTCACCTCGAAGTTTATTGCCTGCGCTGTGAACATGACAGGTAGCACAGGAGAAGTTGAGCTGTCCCCGTCGTGCCCAGTAGTATTGTCGCCCCTTCTCATACCATTTGACCGCTTCCGGATGGCTGACATCGACAGCCATCTTCTCTCCATTAAACTGTTCACGGAAAGCAGCGGCCAGTAGGGCGATTGTCCCTGTATCGAGGTTCTTTATGGGATCTTCACCATTGGCTTTAAGACAGCTGTTGATATCCTCTTCGACGGTGATCAGGTCATCACTAGCAGGGTCGTAGTAAGGGTACTTGTTGGCAGGCGGCTTATCCTTGAAACACTCCCCAAAAGTACCGCCATTTTTGAAGGGGGTTGCCCAAAGCTCTCGTCCCTTTTTAAGGTCGGGATCATGGGGGGGGAACTCCATCAGCAACTCCCAGTTGGCCCGCCGGTGAGCATACTGGGGCAGTGCATTGACTCCATCCGCGTAATCCTCCAAAGAGACGGCAGGAAAACGTTTCTTAAAATAATCCTGAAAGGCTGCGATATCCTCTTCGATCCCCGCCTGGACCGGCAAAGAGGTTCCGAGCAGTCCCAGGGCAGTGAGTACTGTTAAGGATTTTTTCATGACTCTCCTCCTGGTGAGAGCGGTACTGTTGTCGGGATAAGCAGGCCAGCACCGGCTGTAACGGCAAGCATGCCTGATGCGGCACACTGTTTTATAAATAATCTTCGGTTCATGCTGAACTCCTGAATTTAAACCGACAGGGTTTGTTTTGGGGTTGTTCCTGGATCATGGCCGATCCTGACCTCATATCGATAAGAGAAATGCCACGATGTCATCAATCTCTCTATCTGAAAGCAGTTTATGCCGTCCAAAAGGAGGCATCTGAGTATTGGGGTTGGCCTGGGTCGCATCCCAGATCTTTTCCCTGAGTTTGGCCTCTTCCGGAAAGCGCATCTTCATGCCCACCAGAGGGGGGCCAATATTCCCGCTGGGTGGAAGTCCTTTTGGCCATTGACTTGTTATGATGGTATGACAGGCCAGGCAGTTGCCCTTTTTTCGGTTGATGGCAGCACACCAACCCTTCTTGTTCTGGGTGATGTTGAAAAGTTCTTTACACCCCTCCTCTGTGGGGAGGCGATCTGCAGCGGCAATGGGGGCATAACCTGCAGTACCTGCCAGCAAAGTGATGGCGCCGAGCAGGGCAAAGCGGGTTTTGAGTGTCCTCATGGGGATCCTCCTGAAGTGTTGAATTATTGAGTTATCATTATTCAAGTCGGCAGAAACTAAAAGTAGGCAGGGGCAGCATCAGCATTATCAGCGGCCTGTTTAACTCCGGCATTAGCGGCCCAGGTGACTCTTTTTGCAATTCGGGTACACTCCTCGTATTCACCTTCATCGCACCTCTTTTTTGCTGTGGCAAGCAGTGTGCTTAGTGGTGCTGATGCATCGCCTGTCGCTTTGTCAATCAGTCGCCACTCACTCGACGCCTTCCTGGCTGCACTGAGAGCGGTTGTTGCTGTTGCCAGGGCAGTGTCACAGGTCGGGCATTTGGATTTTGCTTCTTCCTGGGGGGGTACTGGTTGGTTGGCACATCCCGCTAAAGTTGAGATAAGAAGCAGGCTGACGCCTCCTTTCCATCCGTAATATTTCATTCCTCTCTACCTCCTTTGTGATTAATCCTCACTTCTACTGCATACTGTACTATTTTATTCCATACGTTTATCAGGTGTGTAAATTTCAACCAGCTCCTGGATACGAGCTTCAATGCCTGATAGGGCGTAAAAGTTGTCTTTGGCCAGTCGACGTGCTCTCTTGAGCAACTCCAGAGCCTCTTCCAGGCTGCCCCTCAGGATGTGGTATTCCGCCTGTGCCCGGGTGGCTTCCATCTGTTTGCCAAGCGCACCTTCTGCCCCAGCTAAAATTTTGTAGTTTGCTGGCCATTGGGGTTTGATCCGTATTAGTTTTCTAATTTCACTTCTCGCTTCTGCCGGCCTGCCAATGGCCAGCAGCGCTTCGGCAAGATAGAAGAGGATCGCTGGAGATTGGGTGTGATCGCTGTATTCTCTGAGCCTGGAGATGGCTTGGTCCATCCGCCCTGCCGCCAGGTCGACCCGAGCCCTGGCGGTAATGAAAAGAGGTTCATCCGGTGACTGATCAAGGAGTTCATCAAGAACAGTGACAGCTTCAGAATAGTGACCGTAGTGATTCAGTGCTGACGCCAGGCCGTAACGGGCAACCTCTTTTTCTGCGCTGTTGCCGGAAGAGCGCTTTGCCCTGAAAAAGGCCACGCTCTCCTCTTCAGAGCTGGATTGGGTGGCAATCAGTCGGGCACGAATTAGGCCGAAGAGACGAGATGACGTCTCACCCTCACTCCTGTATCCGGAAATTCGATCCTCGATTTCACTAATCCTGTTTTCGGTAAGGGGATGAGTTCTGAGATATTCCGGGATCCGTTCACTCTGCAGACGCCCCTCTTGCTCCAGCCGTCGGAAAAAGCCAACCATCCCTTGTGGGTTGAAACCGGCTTTAGCCATCAGTTGCAGACCAATGGCATCTGCTTCAGCTTCAAAACTGCGGGTGTATTTCAGTCTCTGATCAACAAGAGCGGCACGGGTGGTGAGAAGGGTTGCAGCACCTATTTGCCCTCCGAGGAGGAGTCCGGTAATCAGGGCGACTGTGGTTGGCAGGGACTGGGACCGTTGAAAGCTCAACATGCGAGTCAGATGGTGTTGACTGATATGTGCCGTTTCATGGCTTACTACACCGGCAAGCTCCGATTCACTCCTGGCAGCCATCACCAGTCCACTGTGAAGACCGATCTGTCCATCAGGGCCTGCAAATGCATTAAGGCTCGGGTCAGCGACTAGGAAAAGATTGAGCTGTTCCGCCTCAAGCTCAGTTCCGGCTCTGATGCGCTGTTCGAGCTGATCGAGATAGAGGTTGATCTCAGGGTCTTCGATCAGGTGGTATCGATTCAGAACTTGTAGCTTGAAAAGCCTGCCCAATTCACGTTCATCTTGTCTGGAGAGCCCCTTATCGGGGCCAAGAGTAGGCAGTGCATCGGCATAAGCCGGTAGACAGGGAGAGAGAGTGAAACAGACAAACAGGGTAACAAGAGTCAGCCACCGCCACCCGTTGGGAGAGTAACCGGGTTCAGGATGAGGCAAAGGAGCCGCTCTCACTGAGTGTAGTAACTCTATTAATAGAGATATAAATTCATTATATAATTTCATTATATCGTTATCTGCTAATATATGTTTTAATGTCGTGCTTACAACCTCAGGGAGACTTACCTCCGGAATAGCACCGGTGAATCCAGCGAACTGGAAGAGTCGTTGCTCAACCTATCACTTAATAATAGTGATGAACAGGAGACATATAAATGTCCGATTTCGATCAAGAACTTGATGCCCGCGGTTTAAACTGCCCTCTGCCAATTCTACGTGCAAAAAAAGCACTTAATGATCTTAATGGTGGAGAAGTGCTGAAGATTCTATCAACTGATCCGGGTTCAGTTAAGGATTTTGATGCATTTGCTCAACAGACCGGGAATGAGTTATTGAGTTCTACTGAAGAGGGTAGTGAGTTCCACTTCCTGATGCGGAAAAATTCCTGATTTATTCCATCGCTACAAGAGACTTAATATGGGCACTGTTCTGGCTCAGAAAGGAGGAGAAATAATGTCTGACACAAAAAAGATGACCGTTATTGCAACCAAGGGGACCCTCGACTGGGCCTATCCTCCTTATATCCTCTCTTCCACGGCAGCAGCACTTGGTTATGATGTTGTCATTTTCTATACATTCTATGGACTTCAGTTGCTCAGGAAGAACCTGAACCTAAAGGTCAGCCCACTGGGTAACCCCGGAATGCCGATGCCTATGGGGATGGACAAGTGGTTTCCAGTTTTGGGTACAACTATTCCGGGGATGGAAGCGATGATGACAGCAATGATGAAGAACACCATCAAGTCCAAGGGTGTTGCCAGTATTGAAGATCTCCGCAGCCTATGTCTTGAAGCCGACGTCAAGATGATTGGATGTCAAATGACGATTGATCTGTTCGATATGAAGCGTGAAGATTTTATTGATGAAATTGAGTTGGGCGGAGCAGCAACCTATTTCGAACACGCCGGACAGTCCGATATCAACCTCTATATGTAATCGAGGGCGGCCATTACTCGAAGCGGAGCTCCAGTGATTCCAAAACGTATGTAGTACAACGATGTTTGACAGCACAATAAACAATCCAGGTTGTTATAAAGACTAAAAGAAAGTCCAATCAAACTCTTCAAGTTCGTCGTTGATGTCAATGAGTCGTTGTTGAAAAAACAACTAATAATAGTTTCACATTACGACCGGCATCTGGGAGAGGAGTAGAGGTGAAAGACCAGTCTGAATTACTGTCTGAGCCCAAAGGGAGAGCACTTCTGGTGGTTACCCATGGGAGTCGACGAATGGCTTCGAATCATGAAGTCGAAAAACTGGTCGAAAGAGTCCATCCGCAACTAAAGAGCCACTATTCGGAAGTAAAGTGTGCTTTTCTTGAGCTTGCTCAACCCTCGATTGAAACGGCGATTGCTGAACTGGACAAGGAGGGGGTATCCGAAATAGTGGTTCTGCCCTATTTTCTTGTATCGGGAAGACACTGTACTGAGGATATTCCGGCGATTATAAGCAGTGCTCAAAGAGACTATCCAAAGATCTCTTTTTTATTTGCCCCCTATATTGGGAAGTCTCCAGAGATGGAGGGGTTGATCGCAAAACAGGCCGTCGAGTTACTGGAGTGAATTCTTGATAGATCAGGTTGTTATAAGGATGCGAGCATGAGTAAGATTTTGTCTGAACATAACCCCTCACCAATGAAACTTGAGGTGATGGGTGTGGAGGATTGGCCGCTTGAGACCATCCCGGCAGGGACAACAACCCAACAGCATCTTCAAACCGAGGTCTTTTATATTCTCTCTGGAGAGGTTCGGTTGAGTGAAGAGGACGGTGAACCGGTTTTGCTTGGCGCGGAAGATCTGGTAACAATAATGCCTGGACAGAACTGTCGGTGGGAGGTTTTGGAGGCGTTGAGTCGCCACTTTCAGATCGGTTAGCGGGTTTGATTTTTTGAACTCTGCTTAATTGTTCCGGATCTTCACTGCCCATGCTACAGAGATAGAGGGGCACTTCTGGGTTGACCAGGGATCCCAAAGTATTAGGAAAATTAATTGGCGCACTAGCCAGGTCTTGTTTTATCAGCCGAAGGGGATATTGTGAGCACCTTCTCTATTAACTACTATCGGTCGCCGAACCTAAGACTTTGACATCTTTAATCTCGTTTCAAGGAGATTCAGAACAATGAAAATAGATAGCAGTTATTATGAGACCATCGATCAACTCGAGAAGATGGGTGTTGAGCGCGACTATATTGTTGGCTGGATAGGGGGTTATATGGAGAACCCCGAAGTTGAAGAGCAAAGGAGAAATGACGCCTACAGTGCCGGATATGAAGATGGAAAAGGGCGCCAGACAACCAATGCCGAGCGCTGGAAAGCAAACTAATTGAATCCTCACTGGAGAAGATTCAGACAGAGGATTCAAAGAGAAGATTCAGGGGGGGATGTTCTGGTGTTATACACCACGGCCTGACCGTACAGGTCTACAACAGGCTTGAGTTTTGGCAGCCATGGGAATCCCACTCCATCCAATAGAGGGTGTTATCTCATCAGAGTTTGGTTTTGTTTGAACTCTTGAGCAGATTATTTAAACCCTGCTTCAGGTTTTGCACAGCCTTTGGGATATCTATGCCCATGACCTGTTCCATGACCCAGCGATTGGTCTGAGAATCACCCATTATATCCTGTATTTTTTCTCCCAGAGCACGGGTCATCTGGTGGCCGGGTTGTTGCTCTTCAAATGAACATCCTCCGTATTCTGTGATCCGCTGATTGAGTCTATTGATGTAGTGTGAGGTGTGATCTCCGCGTGTGATGATCTCCTCTTTATTTCGTTGGAGATGGCGAGCCGTCTCTTTACCCAGGGTTTCAATAAATTCAATCCGCTCTTGATGGTTGAACAATGGGTACGTTAGCCGGTCGGCTATGTGGACGAGAAAAATCATGATTTCGGCGATAATATCGATTCGCTGATCGTCACTCTCATACTCAAAATCTTCTTTATGCAGATTCTTTGCTGTGGCCAGTGCAATCTGCCAGACAATATAGGCCAGGGCGACGCTGTTCTCTCCAAGTGTGGTCTCACGGCCCGATTTTTTCCACTTGCTGCGAATACGAGTATTGAGCGCCATTGGGGTTCCTGAGCGTCAGAAGGTGAGGGGATATTACCGGGATGTGCCAAATGACGGAAGAGACTTGGTAAAGGGAGATTCGGCAAAAAGCCTGCCTAAAGAATCTTCAAGTGTTTGTTTGAAGATGCCAGCCAGATTCCGGCCGCCATTGCCATCAACCCTGTAAAGAGAAAAGGAACCTGGTAGTTTCCAGCCAGGTTTATACCAACGGCAAAGATTGAAGGCACAACCACAACGCCAAAGTACATCAGGAACTGGATCCCTCCAGTGGTTTCCGTACTTTGACCTCCAGGGCTTAGGCGCGCCACTTCCGAGAGCAGTACGCCATTCCACCCTGAACTGGCGGCACCTAAAATAAAGGCAAGGGGGAGGATCAGCAGAAGTGGCCAATCCAGTGTGATGGTGGAGGCCAGTCCCAGGCTGATTGCAGTGATCAGCCCGATCAGGGTCAGTACCAGTGAAGGGCTCTCCAACCCGCTTGCCACCCCTCCCCAGATGAGACGTCCAAAGACACCCCCGGCCTGAAGCGCAGCAAAGACAAATCCTGCAGTGGTCAGGCCCATTCCTACACTCTCTACCAGATAGAGGACAAAAAATGCGCTGATGCTCACCTGCACACCTGCATAGATAAATGAAAGGGCAAGGTAGATGCGGAGGGTGTGATCCTTGAGAACCAGCCCAAGAGGGGCGCTCCATGATTGTCTTTTTGTTGTTCGGGATGCGCGTTGGTGGTTTCCTGAGTCGGTCCCCAGAGGTGTGATGACAAGGGCAACAGAGGCGGCCAGAGATGCGGTCACCAATGCCGAGAGCTGCCAGCTGTGAAAGCTGATGATCAAGGGGACACTGAATCCTGCCACAATCCCTCCAAGGGGGACGCCTGCCTGCTTGACGGAGAAGACAAGCGGGCGCCACCGTTCAGGGGTGCTGTCAAAGAGGAGGTAGGCACTGGTTGGATTGAATGTCCCATAGGCAACCCCTATGAGGAGTGCCGAGAGCAGAGCTGTGAGTGGAGTGGCCAGGGCAACCAGTAACATGGCAACCACTATCGCCCCCAATGCCCCCTGGCAGACACGAATACCCCCCCAGCGATCGACCAGTGTAGTGGTCGAAATGCCGGAGAACATGGCGACCAGATAGACCAGTGAAGTAAAAGCGCCCACCCAGGTGGGATCAAGGCCGATATCAGCTGCCGCATCAGGGGCAAAGACAGCTACTGTGAAAATGGCTGCACTCAGCATTGTCATTACGGCAAGCATTCCCGCTGTAGTGTAAAGCGTCGTCTTGGGAGGTCTTATCACTACGATTAGCCCTGTATCACGGGTAGGTGGGTGTTGGCCTGGCAATTCATAGACCCATTCTCATTGGCAGCAGGTCTGATTTCAATATATTTATAATAAGTATAAAAAATAGTGGAATATAACGGCTGATGTGGGTCACAATGGTATCAATCGGCTACCGTTGCTCATCCGGTATCGGATTATCTGGAGAGAGAACAATTGATGAGTTGAAAATCAACCATGACATGGAGGAGAAGATGCTCAAAATATTTCATAAAACACTTGTTACTACGGTGAGTGTTGTTGCCCTGATGGCAACAGCTGTTACCCAGGCGAGGGTTGATGGCGATACCATAACATTGGGTGCAGCCGTCTCCGAGACTGGAAAATACTCAACCAATGGTAAACACACCCGCAACGGTTACAACCTGGCTGTCAAACGCATCAATGAGATGGGTGGCGTCACAGTGGGTGGCAAGAGCTACAAATTTAAAATTACCTACTATGATGATGAATCCAACTCCGGTCGTGCTGCCCAATTAGCAGAAAGGCTGATCAAGCAGGATGGCGTCAAATACATGCTTGGCCCATACAGCTCAGGATTGACCAAAGCGATTGCTCCAGTCACTGAAGAGAATAAAATCCCCATGGTGGAGGCCAACGGTGCATCAAGGTCACTTTTCACTAAAGGGTATAAGTATCTCTTTGCTGTCCTCTCAGCGGCAAACCAATATCTTGAGGTTGCGATTGATCTTGCGGTTGAGAAAAATGGCGGCAAGCCGGTGAAGATCGCCATGGCCTTTGAGCAGGATGCTTTCTCACAGGATGTGAGATTGGGCATTGTTGAAGCGGCAGAGAGAACCAGCTCCGATATCATCATCGATGATAAATTGCCCAAAGAACTCAACGATATGGCCGCAACGCTGGCCAAGGTGAAAGCGACCCGTCCTGATGTTCTTGTTGTATCGGGTCACTCCAAGGGAGCGCTGACGGCAATCAGGCAGATTTCAGAGATGAAGGTGGATGTACCCATGCTGGCGATGACCCACTGTGATGCATCAAAACTGGCCAAGCAGCACGGCAAGAAATCTGAATATGCACTTTGCGCAGCTCAATGGCACAAGTCACTTAGCTATAGTGATGGCTTCTTTGGTGATGGCAAGAAATTTGATAGTGACTTCACCAGCGAATACGGCTATGCACCCCCATATCAGGCAGCAGAATCAGCCGCCGCCCTGTTGGTGTGGAAAGCAGCCTTCGAAAGAGCCAACTCCTTCGATACCGAGAAGGTAAGAGATGCACTGGCCTTGACCGATATGCAGACATTTTATGGCAATATAAAATTCAGCAGTGCCGGTCAGAATATCGCCAAGCCAATGGTGCTCTTCCAGGTAAGATGTGAAGGCGATGAGTGTGAAAACAGAGTTGTTGCACCCACAAAATGGGCTTCGGCAGAACTGGTTCACCCCATTCCCAAGTGGTCTGACAGGTAGAAGTCAACCCCCAATAGATGCCCCCTGGTTTACAGGGGGCGTTTTTTTTAATTGTTTACTGACGATTTAGCCAAATGGATCTGTTGATCTTCCAAGTCCCCATTCTGATGGTTCAGGCTTCGCTGGATGGGGCACTGTTAGGAATTCTTTTTGCCCTCATTGCCTATGGAATGGCATTACAGTGGGGGGTGATGAATATCATCAATATAGCCCAGGGGGAGATGGTCATCCTGGGCGGTTACATCGCCTATACGATGTACGTTATGGGTATTCATCCTGCGTATGGGGTCATCGTCTCCCCGATCATCATGTATTTTATCGGTTGGCTTCTCTATAAGCTGGTTATAAACAGGGTAGTCGACCGTGATCTTTTCATCTCTATCCTGGCAACATTCGGGATTAGTATTCTGACTCAGCAACTGATGAATTTTATCTTTGGGGCGGATGTTGTTGTTGCCCAATCCAATTTTGGCACCACACTGCTCTTTGATGACATGGTGACACTGCCCAATGCAAAGATTTTCTCTGCACTGGTTGGCATTATCTTTGCCATTGGCCTGGTGCTCTATATGAAGAAATCTAAGCTCGGCCGCGCTATCCGGGCAACATCACAAAATGCAAGAGCGGCTAAAATTTTAGGCATTGATACAGAGAGAGTTTATGCCGCTACTTTTGGGATCAATGCCGCTCTGTGTGGTGTTGCCGGAGCCCTGATCTCAATTACCTTTACCCTCCACCCCTATGTAGGCCTTCCCTACACGGTAAGGTCATTCATGATTGTTATCATTGCCGGCCTTGGTAATTTGCCCGGAGTTGCTCTGTCCGGGATGGGTTTAGGCGTATTCGAGGAATTCTCAGATTATATTCTCGGTACAGAATTCAGGATCGGCTCGGTCTTTACACTCCTGGTTCTGATACTTGTCTACAGAAGGTTCCGGTTATCCAGAAAGAGAGAATATTTGGAATGAAGAGGAATAATCTAATTCTTTATGGTGCCTTGTTGGTTTTTGGCTTGCTGGCACCCTTTCTGTTTCCAGCATTCAAGCTTCAGATCTCATTTATGTGGATCCTTGTCATCCTGGCACTGACCTGGGATGTCCAGGGGGGACAGATGGGATATAACACATTTGGCAACATCCTCTTCTTTGGAATAGGAATGTACATCTGTGCCAGTACCCAGATCGGTCTCTTTTTCCCCCTTGAGGAGTGGACCGCGAGTGGCGGTGAGAAGACCTTCTTGCACACCCCCTCACAGTATTTTCTTGGGCTCTCTGCGGGCCTTGTTCTTGCGGGAATAGTGCCGGTGGTTGTGGCCGCATTGATTGGGTATGGCATTCTCGGACTGCGAGGCCACTACTTTGCAATCTGTACCCTGGGCCTGGGTATTGCGGCAGGTGAACTTGCTGGCGGTATTGAAATAATTGGTGCAGGGCAGGGGATGACGGCACCTCCCTGGCCGAAGGGGATTGGTGATACGGAGTTCAGGTCTGAGTTTTTCTACTTCCTCACTTTTATCACCATGCTGGCTACATTCACCTTCTTGAGATGGGCCTATCAGAGACGATTTGGCCTGGTCCTCAACGCCATTCGTGATAATGAAGATAAAGCGGAGGCGATGGGAATCCATACCATGAGATACAAGATTTTGGGATGGATGGTCTCTGCCTTTTTTGTCGGCATCGCCGGTGGGCTGGTCGGGAATATGGTGGGTTATATTGAACCTACCGAGATCGCTTTTGCCGGGGCAACCTATGGTGTGTTTATGATCCTCATGGCGATTCTGGGAGGAAAGGGAACGCTTTGGGGGCCTGTCATTGGAGCGATGGTTTTCCATATCTTCAAGGAGGGCTTCTGGACTTTCTTCCTCGGCTGGCAGTACGTTGCACTGGGAGTACTCATTGTTGTCATTGTCATCTTCTTTCCAGAGGGCATCATGGGATGGCTCAGAGAGAAGTTTCCAGAGCGGTTTGGTGAAGTTGTTGATGAGGCAGACCGGAAAGCCCAGGTGGTACTCAAGTAATGGCTTCCATACTCAGGGTTGACAAGGTCTCCAAGTATTTTGGCGGGGTAAAGGCAAATCAGGATGTCTCATTGTCTGTTGGGACAGGAAGTATTGTCGGGCTAATTGGCCCCAATGGATCTGGAAAAACAACCCTCTTCAATTCGATTGTAGGAACCCACCCCATTGACAGGGGGGCAATCGAGTTTGATGGCAGGGAGATCTCTACCCTCCCTGTCCCTGCTGTTGCCAAACTGGGCCTGCTCAGAACATTCCAACAAACAAGGATCTTTGGCAAGGTGAACTGTATTCAAAATATGTTGATCAGTTCCAATCCAACTAAAGAGAATCTTATTACCATCTTTTCAAAAGTGCCTGAGGAGTTGACAGAGAAGGCAGAAAACTTGCTGAAGTTTGTCGGCCTGCACCAGAAGAGGAAACTACTCGCCGGCGATCTCTCCTTTGGGCAGCAGAAGCTGCTTGAGCTTGCAATGGCACTGATGAATGAACCCAAAATGTTGCTCCTTGATGAGCCGACTGCGGGGATAAACCCAACACTGATCAATGGGATTATTGATCGACTGATTACGGTGAACAAGGAGTTCGGAATAACCCTGTTAGTGATTGAACACAATATGAGGGTGATCATGAATCTTGCACAGGAGATCTACTGTCTGGCCCATGGGGAGATGCTCGCCAGCGGAACACCAGAAGAGATAAAGAATGATCAACGGGTACTTGATGCCTACCTGGGGGCAGGCTGATGACAGACCAGAAAGATTCAGATCGACGTATTCGCGGCTATGGTTCGGGCAAGGCTGATGTTGTCATCTCTGTTGATGATGTTGTTGATGAAGCCGAACAACTGAGTGAAGGGCGCCCTGCCAGGGAGGCCCTGCTGGCATTAGCCAATGGAGATCCGCAGTTGGAAATCCAAGGGTTGGTTGCCGGTTATGGAAAGATGGAAATACTCCACGATTTTGATCTTGCTATTGGTGAAGGGCAATCACTCTGCATGATTGGACCCAATGGTGCCGGAAAATCCACTGTCCTTCATTCGATCTATGGGTTTACCCGGATCACCGCTGGCAGCATCAGGGTAGGGGGTAGTGAGATGACGACGCTTACCCCGAACGATAAACTGAAACACGGCGGTATCGCCTATATTCTTCAGGATAATTCAGTCTTTCCTGATATGACAGTGGAAGAGAATCTACTAATGGGTGGCTATCTCAAGGAGAGTGTTGAGGAGTCACGACAGGCCACAGAGAGGGTGTTTGATCGATATGACCGCCTTGTCGAGAGACGTCACCAACGGGCAGGCGTTCTTTCAGGGGGTGAACGGCGACTGCTGGAAATCTCCCGGGCACTGATCATGGATCCAAAAATTCTGCTGGTCGACGAGCCCTCTATCGGGCTGGAGCCGCGATTCATCGATATGGTGTTTGAAATTCTTGATGATCTTCAACACCGGGATGGCAAAACCATTATTATGGTTGAGCAAAATGCCAAGAAGGGGCTCGAATTTGCTGATATTGGCTATGTGCTGGTCAATGGTGAGGTCGCTATGGCCGGGACAGGTGATAGCCTGCTGAGTAATCCTGAAGTCGGCAGACTCTTCCTCGGGGGGTGAGAGGGCTCGGGGCTCTTGGTCAATCCAATCGACCGCTCTTCTCAATCGATGGGTTAATAAACTGAGCTTTTTTGAGGAACTCTCCCCTTAAACAACTGCAGAACCGTCTACTGACGCTCTGCCAACAAGGTGGTGACTAAATCTCAGTCCCTTTCTCTTCATGGGCAATATCAATAACCCTGCGTGCAAGTGCTGCGTATTGTTGGCGATACCCATCAAGCGGATGGCCGGCTTCGGGTACAAAATAGTCTTTTGCCTCGACTCCATCCTGATGTTCGTAATCGGAAAATTTCTTCTGCATCTCGATCATCTGCTTGATCAGTTCCTCTTTCTCGCTCATCGTTCTCTCTCAGTTAAAATGTGATTGAATGTTGGTTGTTTGGCACTACTCTTAGTATCCGCCCTTACGTCGACTTTCAGGCAAACCACCGATCAATCTGGCCTGTTTGCTGGGTTTTCCAGGGAATAGATCATAGAGTTCCTTGCTTGATACTTTCCTGCCCCATTGGGCTGACATCGCTTTATTGAGATTGCGGTCATTGGGTTGGCTCCCGGCATTATTGAGATACTCATCCCGAAGGTAGTTGATCAGATCCCAATGGAGGGCGGTCAACACCAGACCCTCGCTTTCGGCAATCTGGTTTCCCAAGGCCTCGGACCAGTCCTCAATGTTAACGAGATAACCCGTTTCTGTTGTCTCAACTGTCTGACTATCAAATTCCATCTTTATGTCCTGTCATCTGTTTGTGAATCAGTTGCCAGGGGTGAATTTTGCTTCGAAGTGGTATTCCACCGCTATACCTCATCGGTAATACAGGATGCTTACCTAAAGGGTCGGTTTCTGATCATCCCTGCCCCTGGCGCTCTCTAACTGCTGAAATGCCCTTGTGGGGAATGAACAGCCCAAAGCCAAAGTGCCTCATCGGGCCTAATCCTTTATAGAGAAGGGTGATCGAGTCGATCGGACTTAGATCAGCCAGCAGGAGACTTCGGGTGTTAACAGGGCTCTCCATGAGTTGAACCCGATGGGTTTTTCCGCACAGTAGTTTTGTGGCTTTAATTCCCATCTCTCCCATCTCTTCGACCAGGCGGTGGACAAAGGTGTTTTCATTCTCATCTTCCTTGCCAGCCATGTGGTGGGTAATCAGCGTGGTGCTCGGCTCAATGACTTTTACAGTTGAAGCGCCTATTGTGAGCTCACAGCCATCTACTTCGAGCGTTTTCCCGGTTAGCTGTTCTGCAGCATCAATTCGGACCCTCGGGAGGCGGAGTCTCAGCCGGGTACGGCGAGAGAGATAGAAGCGGCTATTGCTGTGATATTCAGGTCGCTGCCATCCTGAGGCAACTTCAGCAAGATGGATCGGGTGAACCCCGCTGCCAGGCTCATCAGTGAGCCACGGCAGCCTCTCAATGATCTGGGCGGATAGGGCGTAGAGATGATCAACCGGCAGCTCCTCTCCCTTCACTCGAAAGCTGAGGTCAACCATGAGATCCGGTATCTGATAGCGCTCTCTATCCGGTTTCTCTTCCCAGATCACCCGTTACTCCTCTTGAACAGCCATTGCCGGATGCAAAACAATGCTCCCCAATGGTGGTGAATGCAGCCTCAAGTCGATCGTCCCAGTTTTCGGGGGTATCAGGAAAAGGGGGCTTTACATCGGATTGATAAAACCGTTCTCCCTCAGATGCTTTTGTGCGGATCAGGGCCTCAAGATCCAAAAAGGAGTCGAGTTCAAGATTCTGTAACAGCAGTTCACTGAGCCAGAGCAATTGAAGTTTTCCTGTGGTCCGGTAATAACGAAGTTTCCCTATTCCAAGGTTGCATCAATAGGTGTGAATACTTCGGTGAATATGAGATTGAACCAGATCTTCATTCTACGGCCTTCACTTCGGAATGTATCTCCCACAATTGGAGGGGAGGAGGGGAAAAATGGGAGAAGCGGGGGATTTGCCCGATCACATCTATGGAAGATGCTGATTTTCTGTAGTAATCGTCGACAGAAGCAGAAAATAACAAACCAAAATAATATGTTTTTGATACCTCTAAGGAGATAGTTTCTGAAAAAAAAATCTCCCATCAGGAGAATATGTCGCGGAGGTACTCTCAATGACAATAGGCCTCCATATATTTGTTCTCTGGGCTCAACGTCCGGCTTATGTCAACAGCTCAACCCTAGCAACCCACGTCACTTCGTGGCCTGGCAGAGGAGAAAAAGAATGGCGGACAAGTACACCACCCCGATGCTCGATGAGCTGGAGTCAGGTCCGTGGCCCAGTTTCATCACCGGGATCAAGCGTCTGCGAGATGATCACCCGGATTCTCGAATTAATGGATTGGCTAATGGCCTGATGGGCCAGCTTGAACACTCTTACGAGACCCGAAAGGGGTATTGGAAAGGGGGTACCGTCAGCGTCTTTGGCTACGGAGGCGGAATTATTCCCCGTTTCTCAGAGGTGGGAAGCCACTTTCCTGAGTCAAAAGAGTTTCATACCATCCGAGTGCAGCCGGCGCCGGGCAACTACTACACCACCGACATGCTTCGAAAGCTGGCGGACAGCTGGGAGAAGTGGGGTTCAGGGCTTCAGACCTTCCATGGTCAGACCGGGAGCATCATGTTCATCGGCACCACAACCGAAAATACCCAGAATTTCTTCGATGACATCAATGAATACGGCTGGGACTTGGGTGGTGCAGGACCCTGTGTCAGAACCGGAATGTCCTGTGTCGGTTCAGCTCGTTGCGAGATGTCCTGTGCCAATGAACAGAAGATACATCGCATGTTGGTGAATAACTTTACTGATGATCTTCATCGCCCCGCTCTGCCCTATAAGTTTAAGTTCAAGGTCTCTGGTTGTCCTAATGATTGCCAGAATTCAATTGAGCGTTCTGACTTTGCTGTCATCGGTACCTGGCGTGATGAGATGAAGATCGACCAGGATGAGGTCAAGAACTACGTCGAAGCCAAGGGACGTCAATACCTTGTCGATAATGTCATCACTCGCTGTCCAACCAATGCCATCAGTCTAAAAGAGGATGACACCATCGACGTGATCGATGGAGACTGTGTGCGCTGTATGCACTGCCTGAATGTGATGTGCAAGGCATTGTCACCGGGTGATGACAAAGGGGTCACGATCCTGATTGGCGGTAAGCGAACACTGAAGATTGGTGACTTGATGGGGACAGTACTGGTTCCCTTTATGAAGCTTGATTCTCATGAGGATTATGAGGCGATGGTTGAGCTTGCAGAAAATATTATTGATTTCTGGGCTGAGAATGGTCTCGAACATGAGCGTTGCGGTGAGATGATTGAACGAATTGGGCTGGTCAACTTCCTGGAGGGCATCGAAATTGATATAGACCCCAATATGGTGAATCATCCCCGCGAATGCTCATACGTGCGTATGGACGGCTGGGACGAAGAGGCTGAGAAGTGGTTTAAGCGGAAGGCCGAGATGGCCGCCACCAACTAAGGCTCTAACGCAAGTATTCTACGGAGGAATAAAGATGGCCCTTGAAAATATGCGTCAGCCAATCGAATCAGGCTGCCCGGACGCATTGCAATATATGCATCCAGTCATGTTGAAAAACTTTGGCAACTGGAAATATCACGAAGATCCAGAGCCCGGAGTTCTGCGCCATGTGGCCCATAGTGGTGATGAGGTTTGGACAGTCAGGGCAGGTACTCAGCGAATTCTTGATGTCTATACGGTGAGAAAGCTCTGTGATATCGGAGATCAGTTCGCCGATGGCTATATTCGTTTCACCATCCGATCCAATATCGAGTTTTTGGTTACCGATCCTGCCAAGGTGCAGCCTCTTATCGGTGCCTTGAGGGAGGCCGGCTTCATTGTCGGAGGTACTCGTAATTCAGTTACCATGATCTCTCATACCCAGGGGTTTCTTCACTGTGACATACCCGCGACTGATGCCTCCGGTGTTGTGAAGTCGATGATGGATGAGTTGGCCGATGAGTTTCAGAACTGGAATATGCCTAACCGAGTTCACATCGCCACATCCTGTTGTCAGATCAACTGTGGCGGCCAGGCTGATATTGCGATCAATATTCAACATACCAAACCACCACGCATCAACCATGACTTGGTGAGTGCTGTTTGTGAACGACCCACTGTTGTGGCCCGATGCCCTGTGGCGGCGATTCGACCTGCTCAGGTAAATGGCAAGCCAACTCTTGAAGTTGATGAGAAGAAGTGCATCTGCTGTGGTGCCTGCTTCCCACCATGTCCACCGATGCAGATCAACCATGCTGAACATAGTCAACTGGCAATCTGGGTGGGTGGGAACCACTCCAATGCTCGCAGCAAGCCCAGCTTCCAGAAATTGGTTGCAGCAGGCATACCCAATAATCCGCCTCGCTGGCCTGAAGCGACGGCCATTGTCAAAAAGATCCTCCACACCTACAAGGAAGATGCCAAGGATTGGGAACGGATCAACGACTGGATTGATCGTATCGGTTGGCCGCGGTTTTTTGAGAAGACGGGTCTTCCATTTACCAAATATCACGTGGATAACTGGAGAGGGGCAAGAAAGAGCCTTAATGCTTCAGCCCATATTCGCTTCTAAACCGGGGATAGCCAGATGAAGTTTTCGATTCAGGTCAATGAGGGTCCTTATACACATCAGGCCTCCGATACCGCCTACAACTTCACCAGGGCTGCCCTTGAAGGAGGGCATGAGATCTATCGCGTTTTTTTCTATCACGATGGCGTCAATAACGGAACTCGAATGACAACCCCTCCTCAGGATGACAGGAATATCGTTAATCGCTGGAGCGAACTCTCAAAAGAATATGATCTTGATCTTGTTCTCTGTGTTGCAGCAGCCCAACGGCGAGGGATCGTCGATGAAGATGAGGCCAAACGACATGGCAAGAGTGGCGACAATGTGGCAGAAGGGTTTCGTATCTCCGGCCTTGGGCAGTTGATTGATGCCGGCATCAACTCAGATCGTCTGATCTCTTTTGGTGATTAGGGAGAACAGACCATGAGCGAAACAAAGAAATTTATGTATCTTAACCGTCGCGCTCCTTACGGCACCATCTACGCCCTTGAAGGGCTTGAAGTTGTCTTGATTGGTGCTGCATTTGAACAGGATGTCAGCATGGCATTTATGGATGACGGGGTTTTTCAACTCACAAAGGGTCAGGATACCAGTGATTCGGACATGAAAAATTTCTCACCCACCTACAATGCTCTCGGTGATTATGAGGTCAATAAGATCTATGTCGAACAGGAGTCAATGGATGACCGGGGCTTGACTCTCGATGATCTTCAGCATCTGGTTTGGGAAGACGAGGATGAAGATTACGCAAAGAAGCCTTCAATCCGAGTGGTGAGCCGTCAGGTGATGGCCGATCTTCTCGAAGAGCAAGACGTCATCCTGAATTACTAACTTCAGAAACAGGAATCAACATCCATGGCGATGCTGCATACAGTGAATAAGTCACCATTTGAGATCAATAGTCTTGAGCGGTGTCTGCAGATGGCAAAATCAGGAAGTTCTGTCCTCCTCATAGAAGATGGGGTTTACGGTGCACTTGATGGAACTGTTTTTTCAGCCAAGGTAAAAGCGGCTGATGGTTTGACCACCTATGTTTTGGGCCCGGATCTGAAGACAAGAGGTCTTGACCCTGCAAAGCTTATCGAGGGCATAGAGATCATTGATTATGATGGTTTCGTGCAGCTCGTTGCCGATCACGACAGGATTCAGACCTGGTTATGATCAACCCTACTCACAGATAGAAGAGGAGAAAAATGATGTCACTGGAAGTAAATGGAACAGTCTATGAGACTGATGAAGAAGGATATCTTGCCGATCTTAATCAGTGGAGTTCAGAGATTGCAGAAAAGATGGCAATTGATGATGGTGCAAACCTCACACAGCCACACTGGGAAGTGATCAATTTTCTTCGTGAGTACTATGAAGAGTATCAGATCGCACCGGCTGTCCGTGTTCTTACCAAAGCGATCGGCAAGCGTCTTGGGAAAGATAAAGGTAACAGCAAATACCTCTACGAGCTTTTCCCGTATGGCCCAGCCAAGCAGGCATGTAAATATGCCGGACTGCCAAAACCAACGGGTTGTGTGTGATCAGATCATCAGGGGAAGAAGAGTGAACACTTCACCCCCCATCGATTAGATTCAGAGTGACGATGTCAGTGCTTACCATACTTATCTCACTGCTCTTCTATGCATCAGGTCTCATCTTGATCATTGGCGTCGCCAACCGCATCAGGATTTACTGGCGTACACCTTCACCACTTGTCATCCCGACAACTCCGGCTCCGCTTACCCGTACTGGGGTCGCGGCACGTCTGTTTGGAGAGGTTGTCTTTTTCCAGAGTCTCTTCAGGGGCAATAAATGGACCTGGATTCTGGGGTGGCTGTTTCACTTTGGAATGCTCCTGGTGCTTCTGAGACACCTGCGTTATTTCACGGATCCAATCTGGTGGTGGGTTGACCTGATTCAATGGGTTGGCGTCTATGCCGGCTTTGCCATGGTTGCCGGATTGGCAGGACTTCTGGTGCGGCGTCTGGTGGTTGAGCGAATCAGATATATTTCAGCTCCGTCAGACCATTTGATGCTCCTGCTTCTTCTTGGAATAGGTCTTAGCGGTTTGATGATGAAGCATCTGGTGCACACCGATATCGTCTCTGTGAAACAGTTCACCATGGGGTTGATCACTTTTGACTGGCAGCCCCTGCCGGCAGATCCGTTGCTCATCATCCATCTGTTGATGGTTGCTACGTTGATGATTATTTTTCCCTTCAGCAAGTTGCTTCATGCTCCCGGTGTCTTCTTTAGCCCAACAAGAAACATGAGAGATACCCCCCGAGAACAGCGTAACCTCGCAGATTGGGCCGCAAAGCTCGACGAGACCCGTCACTCTGGCGCTGGTGAATAAAGAGAAATAAGAAGGAAAAGATCGTGGCAGCAACACAATTTCAGACCCCCAGGATCAGAGAGTATCCCACCATTCCGGTGCTTGTCCGTGGGGCCATGGCGCATAGCCAGCCCTTTGTTGCCAAACCTGATCATCAGGAGCCTCTGGGTTTTCCAGGCGAATTGGTTGACAACTGGAAGGAAGTGGCCCTCAAGAGAATGGGTGAACTTCTTGGAAAGTATCGTTCGCTCCAGGTCTTTCTTGATATCTGTGTTAAGTGTGGTTCCTGTACTGACAAGTGTCACTATTTCCAGGGAACAGCTGATCCAAAGAATATGCCAGTTGCCCGACAGGATCTTCTGCGTAAGGTCTACCGACGCTATTTCACGCTTGCAGGAAAGTACTTCCCCAAACTGGTGGGGGCTGTTGATCTGACTGAAGAGGTCCTCTGGGATTGGTACAAATACTACCACCAGTGTTCACAATGTCGTCGCTGTTCGGTCTACTGTCCCTATGGCATTGATACTGCCGAAATCACCATGGCGGGAAGAGAGATTTTGGCTTCAGTGGGTATTGGCCAGAAATACTCTAATGAGATCATCGGCAAGGTCTATAAAATTGGCAACAATCTTGGACTTCCAAGGCCGGCGCTTCTGGACACCCTTGAGGGTCTTGAAGAGGAGGTTGAGGAAGAGACCGGGGTCAAGGTTCGATTCCCCCTTGATGTGAAAGGGGCCGAAGTCCTTCTGGTCACACCATCTGCTGATTTTTTTGCCGAACCCCACGTAGACGGCCTGATCGGTTATGGCAAAGTATTCCACCAGGCGGGCATCAGCTGGACACTGAGTTCTCACGCCTCTGAAGCCGGTAATTTCGGGTTGTTTATCGGCAACTACGAGAACATGCAGAAGGTAGCAATGCGAGTCCGTGAGGCCGCTCTTGATCTTGGGGTCAAACGCATTGTTGTCGGTGAGTGCGGCCATGCGTGGCGAGTGGCCTACAGCTTCTGGAACACATTGATCGGCCCGTTTGATTTCCTCGATCCTGCCTATCCTGTTCCCCAGCATATATGTGAATTTACCCATGATCTGCTGCTAAAAGGGATGATCAAGTTAGACCCATCAGAAAATGATGACAAGGTGGTCACCTTCCATGACTCCTGTAACGTTGCCCGTGCTTCAAGAATGGGTGACATGCCGGGAGGTCAGTTTGTTATCCCGAGAGAGCTGATAAAGGCCTCCTGCAACCATTTTGTAGACATGGCACCTGAGACCATAAATGACCAGACCTTCTGTTGTGGTGGGGGTGGTGGAGTGCTTACCGATGACCTGATTGAGATCAGGGTAAAGGGAGCGTTACCACGAATGGAAGCACTGAAGCAGGTTGTCGAACAAGATGGCGTGACCCACATGGCTGCTATTTGTGCCATCTGCAAGAGCCAGTTTACCAAGGTTCTGCCCTACTTTGATCTTGGAATGGACATGATTGTCAGCGTCCATCAGTTGATTAGTGAAGCCATTGTGCTTGAAGGTTCTGAACAGGAAGAAGCACCTTCAACAAGCGACACGCAGAGTTAATTATCGGGAGTAAAGAGGGATGTCAACTTCAACAGAAGATGTTAAACAAGGCCTGACTTTCCGCAGTTTTGAGGAAGGGGATGATCACAACTACTCAGATTTTCAACAGGCAATTTTTAAAGCCGGTCACTCACATAAATGTCCGGTCTATGTACAGCGGACTCCCCCCTGCCAGGAAAGTTGTCCCTCAGGTGAGGACATAAGAGGCTGGTTGCAGATCGTCAGAGGGACTGAAAAGCCAACCGGAGACAAGAGCTGGGAAGAGTTTGCCTTTCTCCGCTCGACGGAGGCCAACCCATTTCCTGCAATAATGGGCCGGGTCTGCCCCGCACCCTGCGAGAATGGTTGTAATCGAAATAAGGTGGATGATGTTGTAGGCATCAACGCCATAGAACAGTTTATTGGTGATACTGCATTCAGAGAAGGTTTTGATTTTGCACCCCCCCCGGCGCTGACAGGAAAGCGAATAGCAATCATTGGTGGCGGGCCGGCAGGACTGTCAGCTGCCTATCAGCTCCGGCGAAAAGGGCATGCTTCGACCCTTTTCGAAGCACACGACCAACTTGGGGGAATGATACGGTTTGGAATTCCGGGCCATCGAACTCCCAGGGATATTCTCGATTGTGAGATCAACCGAATAATCAACCTTGGGGATATTGAAGTAAAAACCGCTGTACGTATTGGCACAGATGTTTCCATTGACACTCTGGAGAGAGAATATGATGCCGTACTCTGGGCTATCGGTTGCCAGAGAGGATATGGGCTCCCTGTTCCTGACTGGGAGGGAACCCCAAACTGTGTCAATGGTATTGGATTCCTTGAAGCGTATAACAAGGGTGATCTTAAGGTTACAGCTGATAAGGTGGTCTGTGTAGGGGGTGGGGACACCTCCATCGACGTTGTCTCTGTTGCCCGACGTCTGGGCAAGATCAGCAATATCAGTGAAGAGGATCGAGTAGAACGGGTGATGGGTGGTCATGCGGTTCACGATTCCACACTGACCGCTGCCAGAGAAGGGGTTGAGGTGACCTTGACGGCGCTCTTTCCTAAGGAAGAGATGACAGCTGCTGAGTATGAAGTTGATGATGCCTGTGAAGAGGGGGTCACTATCCTTAATGGAGTAATGCCGATAGGCCTGGTCAAAGACGACTCCGGTCGGGCAACGGCGTTACGCATGGCAAAATGTACTGTGGATGCCAAGGGCATTCCGACAGCCATTGATGACACTGAATTTGAAATCGAAGCAGATCTAATTGTTTCTGCAATTGGGCAGGGAGGCGACTTTACCGGTATTGAGGAGATGAAGAATGATCGTCATCTGATTGATGCCGACAAGTTTTATCAAGTGCCTTCGAAACCAGGCCATTTCGTAGCCGGTGATGTCGTCAGACCGCATCTTCTGACCTCAGCAATTGGCCAGGGATCGATTGCTGCTGACACTATTGATCACTTTTTAAATGCAGAAGAACAGAAAAAGCGTCCTAAAGTCGATGTCCACCATTTTGATCTGTTGAATAAACTGAAAGAGTCAGGCTTAGAGCCGGTTGAGTATGACCATACCCCAACCTGGGGCACCTCTGATCTTGGCTTTGCAGTGCATAACTTTGAGGATCGTTCTTCTCAGGAAGTGATCTCATCCAATCAACTCTTCCTGGGCCACTTCAAGGGTGAGAAACGTCATCATCGCAAAACCCAAGTTCCAACGGCTGATGAAGTGCTTGGCCATTTTGAAGAGCGTCACATCGGGCTGCCTGTGGTAGAGGTGCAGGAAGAGGCAAAACGCTGTATGAGCTGCGGCATGTGTTTTGAGTGCGACAACTGTGTGGTCTTCTGTCCCCAGGACGCTGTCTTCAGAGTGAAAAAGGATTCATCAACCACAGGGCGTTATGTCGATACTGACTATTCTCGATGCATCGGCTGTCACATTTGTGCTGATGTCTGCCCGACGGGTTATATTGATATGGGCATGGGCGAGTAACACCATGACAACCCACCGAACAACAGCATTCCTGTTAAGTGGCAGCCTGTTTTTGGGTCTTGCCCTGACAGCGAATGCCCTCTCAGGACCAAAGATTCCACAAGCAAGGGGAGAGAAGTGTGTTGAGCCTGTTGAGATGATGCGGCGTAATCACATGGAGTTTCTCAAGCACAAGCGTGACGCCACTATGCGTTGGGGGATAAGAACAGAAAAACACAGCCTGGTCGGCTGTATAGAGTGTCATGCTGCCAAAGGGGAGGACGGGAAGTACATTCCGGTCAACGACCCCGACCAGGCCTGTCGAAGTTGCCATGACTATACTGCAGTGACAATGGACTGTTTTAGCTGTCACGCTACCGTTCCAAAAGAGGGTGCAGCCCCAGCGGGATCAAAGGGGGATAGCTAGATGAGCACAACTAAGCGTCCAGACAACAGAGGGCGACGACGGTTTTTAACTGCTGCCGGAGGGGTTACTGCTGTTGCCACAATCGCCCCTGGTGTTCGATTAATTCAACGGGTACTGGCAAAAGAAGACGATCAAGCGGTCAGCAGTGCAGTTCGTTGGGGTATGCTCATTAACACCAACAAGTGTGCGACGGGCTGTAATGATTGTGTAACAGCCTGTAATAGTGAACATGGCCTCAGGGATACCGGCCGTCCTGATACCGACCCCCAATGGATACGAAAAGTGAAGCTGGTGGATGACCAGACCGGAAAGGAGACCTCCCTGCCAATGATGTGCCAGCATTGTGAAAAACCACCTTGTGCCGATGTGTGTCCAACCGGGGCCTCTTTCAGGCGAACTGATGGTGTGGTCCTGGTTGACAAGCACATCTGCATCGGTTGCCGCTACTGCATGATGGCGTGCCCCTACAAGGCAAGGTCTTTTGTGCATGAGACCCTGACGGATCAACGGCCTTGGTCTCCAAGAGGAAAGGGAACGGTAGAGGCCTGTACATTCTGTGTTCATCGAGTAGATCGAGGTCAGCAGCCTGCCTGTGTTGAAGCGTGTGCCGGGGCAGATCATGGCGCCCTGGTCTTTGGCAATTTGAATGATCCCAAAAGTGAAATTTCCAAGCGGGCAAAAGCGGTTTCCAGTCGGCAGATCAGAGCCGATCTTGATCTCAATACAGGTGTTCGCTATGAGGGCGTATAAGCCTGATCACAGAGAGTTAATCCCATGAGCAGCAAAAAAATAGTCTTTTTAACTATTGAAGGAAAGAGCCTGGGGTTCTATTTTCTGCTCGGTGTATTTGCCCTTATGGTTCTGGCCGGTCTTGGGGCCTCCTACTATATGGAGCATCACGGTCATGTGGTTACAGGCATGAACAACCAGATTGTCTGGGGCATGCCGCATGTTTTTGCTGTATTCCTGATTGTTGCCGCATCAGGGGCGCTCAATGTGGCGTCGATCAGTTCCGCTTTTGGAAAAGTCGCCTACAAACCGCTGGCCAGGTTGTCCGCACTGCTTGCTATTACGCTGCTTGTGGGCGGGCTGGTTGTTCTTGTTCTTGATCTTGGGCGGCCCGATAGATTGATTGTGGCGATGACGCGATACAACTTTAAGTCTATTTTTGCCTGGAACATCTACCTCTATATTGGTTTTATAGGTGTTGTCGCAGCCTACTTGTGGATGATGTTTGAACAGAGGATGAATAGATTCACCAGTGCAGTGGGCACCTTTGCCTTTGTCTGGAGGTTCATTCTCACTACCGGTACCGGATCCATCTTTGGCTTTATTGTGGCCCGCCAGGCTTATGACGCCGCTCTGTTGGCGCCTACTTTCGTCATCATGTCTTTGAGCTTCGGGACTGCCGTTTTTATCCTGATGCTTCACTTTATCTACTCAATGACCGGCCGCGAACTCGGAGACCTGCTTGTCGGCCGTTTGAGAAATTTGCTCAGTATTTTTGTGGCTGCGGTCTTCTACATGACCCTGATCTTTCACCTCACCAATCTCTATGGAACCCAGCACCACGGTGTTGAACGATTCCTGCTGCTTGAGGGCGGGGTCTTTACCCAGGTCTTCTGGATTGGCCAGATCGGAATTGGAACCCTGGCCCCCCTGGCACTCTTCTGGTTGCCGGGCATCAATAAAAGCCGGGGCAGCATCCTGCTCGGATCATTGATGGTGGTGATCGGCGGATTGAGCCAGATCTTTGTCATCATTATTGGAGCCCAGGCCTATCCGTTGACCCTTTTTCCCGGGAAGACTGTCTCGAGCAGTTTCTTTGATGGGGCGATCAATACCTACTCACCCAGCTTGCCGGAGTGGGTGCTCGGCATCAGTGGCTTTGGCATAGCCCTGTTGGCAACCCTGATCGCAATTCGGGTTCTTCCGTTCCTTCCTCAACGCCTTGCAGATGCCCAGACTGAGAGTTGACCCTTTCGGTCGTTGATCAAGCGGCCCTAATCGTTCACAGTAAGAGGCATGGCCGGGCTCTATATTTCTGCAGCACACAAGTCTTCAGGCAAGACCAGCCTCTCAATTGGTCTGTGTGCCGCGTATTCAAGAAGTGGCATTGTGGTTCAGCCCTTCAAGAAAGGGCCGGATTACATTGATCCTATCTGGTTAAGCCAGGCGGCAGAGAGGCCCTGTATCAATCTCGATTTCAACACCCAGGACAATCAATCCTTACGATCTTCCTTCGAACGCTATTCAGACCAAAGCCAGCTGAGCCTGATAGAAGGTAATAAAGGGCTGCATGATGGTATGGATATCAATGGCAGTGACAGTAATGCGGCGCTGGCACGACTCCTTGAGGTTCCAGTGATTTTGGTTATCGACTCTTCAGGGATGACCCGTGGCGTTGCATCCCTGATACAGGGGCTTCACTCATTTGATCCAGCAGTCACTATCGGGGGTGTAGTCCTGAATCGTGTAGGTGGAACCCGGCACGAAGGTAAACTGCGAATGGCAATCGATCGCTACACCGACCTGCCTGTTGTCGGAGCTGTTCCCAAGCTGGCTGAAATCTCGATCATCGAACGTCATCTTGGACTTATCCCGGGGAATGAAGATGAGGACGCCATCGAGCGGATTGATCGACTTGGGAGCACTGTCGAACAATGTATCAATCTCGATCAGCTGTTTGAAATTGCCGGTTCTTCCAAGATCAAAAAGGGCGTCGTTGTCACTCCACCCCTTGCCCCAAAAGAGGTCTCGATCGGTGTTGCTCGTGATCAGGTTTTTGGCTTCTATTACCAGGATGATCTTGAAGCATTGGAGCGTGCAGGGGCAAAACTACACTACTTCAGCCCTCTCAGTGACCCCGATCTGCCTCCGGTGGACGGGATTTTTATCGGTGGTGGGTTTCCAGAGGTGCACTTGGAGAGCCTCTCTGCCAATCACGGTATGCGGGAGGCGATCAAGGCCTTCATTGATTCGGGCAAGCCGGTCTATGCCGAATGTGGAGGCTTAATGTACCTTTGCCGAACCATCAGCTGGGGTGAAAAAAAAGTGGAGATGGCCGGAGCGCTGCCGGCGGATTGCCGGATGCATCAACGCTCTCGGGGAAGGGGATATGTTCGTTTCAGAGAGAGTGAAGCAGCACCCTGGCCTGGTGCGAAGGGAGAGCGAACCGAATATCCGGCTCATGAATTTCATTACTCCTCACTTGAAAATATAGATTCCGGCGTTGAGTATGCTTATCAACTGCTCCGTGGGACAGGTATTGATGGCGGGCATGATGGATTACTCTGGAAGAATTGTCTTGCCGCTTACTTGCATCAACGGGATACTGCCGCTAATCGCTGGGTAGAGCGATTTGTTCGTTTTGTCAGGGAAAAGAAGAGCCAAGGATTCCGGGAAACTTCCAAACAATAGCGAGCACCAACCAGGAGAGTAGAGAAAATGACACTGGAAATCTCTAAAAGTGCAGCAGACCAGATCGGAATATCGATCGAGAACAAAGAGACAGAAGGAGAAGCCCTGCGAATAGCAGCTCGTCGTCTTGAAGATGGAACCATTGATTATGCAATGGGCATTGATGTTATCCATGAAGAGGATTTCACGAGCAACTCACATGGCCTCGAAGTCATTGTTGCCCCGACCAGTGATCTGCTGCTTACCGGGGCTAGGCTTGACTATGTCGAGATGGATGATGGCGAGATGCATTTTATTTTTCTAAACCCCAATGACCCAAACTATTCATCCCCTCCATCAGTCGATAAGTCAACCTGACTTATTTACAGGTTTCTGTAACAATCGAGTTACACCCATTTAACCTGTTGATGACGATATGTCTGACCGCTCGCAATTCGTCTCCCACTGGTTGGGAGCAGAAGCACCCAAGACCAAAGCAGTAGGTGGCCAGGTCTATGGGCGCCTGACCTATTCTGTAACCGCACTTCTTGTGCTGTTGGTGTTGGTGGGACTGGTCAGTTTTCTATTGTGGCTCCACCCGGAGCAAGCTGGGTTTTTATGGCCCTTCCATATAGTGCTGTTGCTCGCTTGTGGGGTATTGGGGGTCGTAATGCTCTTCATGACACGTCGCAATGTACTTGAACCACTGCATGAGATTCAGCAATGGATAACCGTATTTCGTTCTGGTGATCTCGATGCCAGGGTGACTCTCGCTGATCCGGGTGAATTTGATGAAATCATCCGATGCCTGAATGGGTTTGGTTCAGCACTGCAGGTGCTCTCTCAGGATCTTGATCTTGAGGTAGATCGGAAAACCAAGCGCCTCACAAAAAAAACAAGATCGTTGTCGTTGCTCTATGATGTGGCGGCGAGTGTTAATGAGTCAAAGAACATCTCTTCACTTCTTGTCCACTTCCTCGTTACTCTGGAAAAATCAATCGATATTCAGGCGGCGTGTGTCTATCTGCTGGAAGATGAAGAAAACGTACGCCTACTGGCAAGTATTGGTTTCAAAGGTGAAAATATTTATCCCCAAGAGGGGTTGTTGATCAATCGTTGTCGATGTGGTGATGCTGAGTCGGTGGGCGCAATTCGATTTCACCGTTTTGTCACTGAGTGCAGATGTGAGCTTATGGATCTGGTTGATCCGGCTGATCGGGATTTTGGTTTTGTAGCGGTCACTCTACAGTACAGGGAAGAGCGTCTGGGCGAATTTATTTTGTTTGTTGACCAGGAGGGGAGTGAAAAGTGCCAGGAAGATGCTGAGTTATTGAAGAGCATCGGCAATCATCTGGGACTTGCAATCAAAAAAGCGGCTTTGGATAAGGAGTCACTTAGGCTCAATCGAATGGAAGAGCGGGCCCATCTGGCCAATGAGTTGCATGATTCACTTGCCCAGACATTGGCCAGTCTCAAGTTTCAGGTCAGGGTTCTTGATGACACACTCCGTCGTGGAGATGAATCAACAATCTGGTCTGAGCTGGAACGAGTGGAAAATAGCCTTGATGAAGCCAACATTGAGGTTCGTGAGTTGATCACTCACTTTAGGGCCCCTGTCGATCGCCGCGGGTTGATTCCAGGGATTGAAACCCTGTTGACTCGATTTCGCCAAGAGACGGGCATTGTTACTTTCTTTCAACATCAGTGGGGAGAGGTTACCCTGAGTGAAGAGCAGGAGCTGCAAATTGTTCGTATTATTCAGGAGGCTTTGAATAATGCACGAAAACACTCACAAGCGGATGCTATTCGAATCATGTTGAGAAGCCAGGAAAAAGGAGTCCATCGACTTCTGATTGAGGATGATGGTGTAGGCTTTGATGAACCCAGTCGATCTGGTCATTCGGGAGAACATATTGGATTATCAGTGATGGAAGAGCGGGCATCGCAGATTAACGGTACACTCAGGATAGAGAGTGAGCCGGGAGAGGGCGTCCGGATCATTCTGGACTTTTCAGCCCCAAATGATTTGGGGGCACCAGGGCTTGAAGGGGTTGCATAATGCGTATTCTGCTCATCGATGATCATGCGCTCTTTCGGATTGGGCTCCAGGGATTGCTTACACGTCGTGGGATTGAGGTGGTTGCTGCAATTGGAGATGGCCGGGAGGGGCTGAAACTGGTGAGCGATCTTTCTCCCGATATTGTCCTTCTTGATTTAAGAATGCCGGATATCAGCGGGCTCGGAATTCTCAGAAAAATGCGTGGCAGAAACCCCGATGTTGCGGTTGTAATGCTGACAACCAGTAGCGATGAAAATGACCTGCTTGAAGCTCTGAGAGGGGGGGCTCGGGGTTATCTGTTGAAGGATATGGAACCCGATGAACTGGTTGCTGCTCTAATCAACATCAAAGAGGGTAAAACCGTTGTTGCTCCGGGATTGACTGAGACTCTGGCCCGTTTTATTCAGAATGGTGGAGAGGGCCGTACTCCCAAAAACCCACTCTCTCCATTTGATGATCTCACTCCCAGAGAGATGGAGATTCTCTGCCATCTCTCAGAAGGTCAGAGCAACAAGGTTATAGCACGAGAGTTGAATATCTCGGATGGGACAGTGAAACTTCATGTAAAAGCAATTCTCAGGAAACTGGGGGTTCACTCCAGGGTTGAAGCAGCGGTAATGGCTGTCGAGCGAGGACTCTGCAACCGGAACAACTGATCACTACCCCCTGGTGTTTCAACAGGCGTGAGGATGAGATCCTTGTCCCCTTACCCGATCTTTATTTGCCCTTCGGTTGTCGTTCTTTAATCCTCCCGCTCTCTCAATCTCAACCCCTCACAGCGCTTTATTATCTTGGGTAGAGAGAGCGTGCTATCCGGAGTTGAGAAGAAGTCTTGCCGCTCCTTCGGAGGAGAGGCGGGTGGTTCCAGATGAAATGGGGTAATGGCATCAATTCAGGCTGGTCAGCGATAATCTCGGAGTAGATCAAAGATAGGATTTACGGTCCCTTCTGCGGCGTGCAGATCTTTGGATTATCCGCCCGTGTATGGCCTTGATCCCTTCGATCTCAACGGTGGGGTAGGCCTCATTCAATGCCACTAGAAACCAGTGTCCATTTTCGATCTTTAACTGGCGGAGGGTATAGCCATCTTTCATCTTGGCGATTACAAAATGGCCATCTTCAACCACCGGGGTCTTCTCGACGACCACCACAACGCCATCTGGGAACTCTGGTTCCATGCTGTCACCATGGACCTGGAGTGCATAGGGTTCAGATTCAGCGCAACTGCTCATTTTTTCATATTCTGTTGAGAGCGCTTATGGTTGATCACTGCTACCGATGTCCGGGTTAAACCAGGAGAGCTTCTCTCGTAGTGTGACCACTTCACCAATAATGATAAGTGTGGGGGGCTTGACTCTCTCTTGTTTTACGATCTCCGGCAGGGTCTTGACCGTTCCTGTGATCACCCTCTGATGGGGGGTAGTGCCCTGCTGGACAAGCGCTGCAGGCATCGATTCAGAGGTGCCGTGATGGATGAGTTGACGGCAGAGCGTCTCAATCCCGGTGAGTCCCATGTAGACCACTACGGTCTGGTCGGGTTGTGTCAACAGCTCCCAGTTGAGATCAATGCTGCCGTCCTTCAGGTGGCCGGTTACAAAGACACAGGATTGAGCATAGTCCCTGTGGGTTAGCGGTATACCACTGTAGGCGGCACAACCAGCAGCTGCAGTAATTCCAGGAACAACCTGGAATGGAACCAGCTCTCCACTGAGCTGATCAATCTCTTCACCACCCCGGCCAAATATAAAAGGGTCTCCCCCTTTTAGGCGCAGCACCCGCTTGCCCTCTCTGGCCAGTTCCACAAGTTTTGTATTGATCTCTTGTTGTGGGATGGCATGGTTCGATTTTTCCTTACCGACATAGATTTTCTCTGAGTCACGTCGAGTCAGGGCAAGGACCTCTTTGGAAACCAGCCGATCATAGAGTACAACATCAGCTTGTTGGATCAGGCGCATTGCTCTGAAAGTAAGCAGATCCGGGTCTCCTGGTCCGGCGCCAACAAGATAGACCTCACCCCTTTGAAGATCCTGGCTATCGGTATCCGAGATAGCCTCTTTGAGTGCCTCAGCCGCCTCCTTTTCTCGCCCCGAGAAGAATATCTCTGCAACTGGGCCCTGAAGGGTGCGTTCCCAGAATCGTCTTCTTTGTGCGGTTGATCCAAATTGTTGTTTTACTTCATTTCGATACCTGACGATCAGGCTGGCAAGACGACCGTAAGCAGCTGGAATCAGGGTCTCCAGGCGAGAACGCAGCAGGCGGGCAAGGACGGGTGAAGATCCCCCGGTAGAGATGGCAATAATCACCGGATCCCGATTGATGATCGAAGGCATGGTGAAATTTCCGATATCGGGCCGGTCAACCACATTGCAGGGTATGTTGAGCCTGCGGGCAGCCATTGCGACCCGGGTATTAACCTCTTGGTCAGAGGTCGCGGCAATAACCGCGACGCGCCCATCGACATGTGAGTTGGAGAAAGGTTCATGAAGCTGTTCAACATTCCCTTCGCTGGCAATCCTGGAGATGGCCTCACAGATTTCAGGCGCGACCACAGTTACTTGACCCCCTGCCTGATGAAGGAGAGCAACCTTTCTTGCGGCAACCTCACCCCCCCCAACCACCAGGCAGGATTTGTTCTGAATATCCAGAAAGATCGGCAGGTGTTTCACTGAATCAGGTGTTCTGGTGTGTTCCGATCATTCAGGAAGGGAGGGCGGGGATCAGGAGAATTCATCAAAACCCGCTTTTCGATACCACTCTTTTGCTTTCTCAGGGTCGGCTTCAACTCCATTCCCCTGTTCATAGATCATCGCCAGAGTTGTTTGTGAGCCGGTTAACCCCTGGTTGGCTGCAGCGGTAAACCACTCAACGGCTCTCTCACCATCCCCGGTGACACAGTCTCCCTCCATATACATGAATCCGAGACCATGCTGAGCCAGCGCATGGCCCTTTCTGGCTGCTGCACTCATGCAGTGAAAAGCTCTCTTCTCATTGCGAACAATGCCAAGGCCATTCTGGAGCATAATGGCACAGCGATAGAGCGCTTCTGCCTCACCTGATTCCGCAAGGGGGTTAAGGAGCTGAATCGCTCTTGAGAACTGTTTGGACTCAAAGGCAGAGATACCACTGGCTAGATTGATGTGTGTCTCATCGTCCATTTTTTTTCCATATCGGGATGAAGCTGTAGGTGACTATTGTATATCAAAGGAGCCCAACGGAATGGATGGGTCAGACTTGCTTTTATCAATTACCTTAAGGTCATGAGGGTCTCTCCAACCCTCTGCATGGTATATTCTACAGCCAGCCCACACTCCGTTAGACTTCGATGACATTGTTAACAGTGAGATAGATTATGGCAACAGGTGAGTTGGTGAGTCCAGCGCCACTTTTGAGGATGCGATCCTATATTCAACGAGTAGCAACAGGGCCGGAGTATTCAAAAGAGATCTCCTTTGACGAGGCACGGGATGGAATGAAACTCATACTCCAGGGAGAAGTTGATCCTGTCCAATCCGCACTTTTTCTGATTGGCCTTCGCCTTAAAAGAGAGAGTGATGATGAGTATCGCGGCATTCTCCAGGCGTTGATTGATGCGAGTGAGCGGATTGTTGCCGATTGTGACGAAGTGATCGATATTGCAGACCCTTATGATGGGTATACACGGTCACTTCCTGCCTCTCCATTCCTTCCTGCAGTTCTTGCAGGGTGTGGTCAGCCGGCTTTCTCTCATGGTGCTGATACGATCGGTCCAAAATACGGTGTTACCCATAGAAAGGTTCTCGAGGCCGCAGGCATTGATGTTGAACTTGGGGTGAGAGAGGCGGCCGGATGTCTGTCTGACCCGGCTTTGGGGTGGGCCTATGTTGATCAGCGACAACTCTGCAAGCCTCTCCATGACCTTGTTGAGTTGAGAAGCCTGATGGTAAAACGCCCCGCAATCACCACTGTTGAGGTCTTGCTCCATCCACTGTCCGGGAGGGAGAGGACACATCTGGTCACCGGCTATGTGCATAAAGCCTATCCAAGAATCTATTCGATGCTGGCGCGGTATGCGGGTTTTGATTCAGCCATGATAGTGAGGGGTGTTGAGGGGGGTGTCACGCCTTCCCTTCAAAGTGCTTCTCGCTTTACCCGTTATCACAGTGATGAAGATGAAGAGTCAATCACTATCGATCCCGCCACCATTGGGCGGGCAGGGAGTGAGAGGGCGTTACCGCTACCTGCTGATCTGCCCAGCCCTGAGGTAACAGGCGATGGCATTCCAAGGCAGATCAATACACCTGCCGCCGCCGCTCAAACTGCTGCGATGGGGTTGGCGGCACTCCGGGGAGAGCCTGGGCCGATGTTGGACTCTCTTGTCTACAGTGCCGGAACGATACTCTTTCATCTCAAGCGATTTCCAGATTTAAAATCAGCCTCCGAGTTTGTCGCTAAAAAACTGCAAAGCGGAGCAGCACTCCAGCATTTTCAAGCAGGGTTGATAGATTAACTGACCTTCTGAATAAGCCGGTTCGCTGTCAGCAGGGTGATCCCTGCCTTTTTTATTCAGAACAGGACAACTCAATGAGCGGATGCCCGCGAGCGGTTGGCGGAAACTCTGATTTTCTTTATTTTCACCTGAAAAACAGAATTAATCACCAAGAGTTAACTAAAAAAGACTTATATCAAGCAAATTTCACCAAAAAACGGGCTCCGTCGACGAAAGGGTTGGATTTTCTCATCTCTTTTGGGTTAGCCTACCTGTAACACTTGTATTGGGTTATTCAGTATCAAGGCAGATAACATTTTTACTCAGTGTGGTTAAAGGTTATTGCAGACATACTGAAAGTCAATGAGAGCCCCATCAGGTGGGAATGAGAATAAAGAAGGACCCACAATAACCATAGATAGAGGAGTAAATTAATGAAACTCAAAACTACTGTAACCCTGTCAGCAGCACTGTTGGCGCTGGGCGTCACCAGTGCTGCCCAGGCAGGAACACTGGAAGATGTACAGGGACGCGGTGTACTGCGTTGCGTGACAAGTACAGGAATTGCCGGTTTTGCACAGCCCGATGCTAATGGTGTCTGGCGAGGCTTTGACGTCGATTTCTGTCGTGCCACGGCCGCAGCGGTACTCGGCGATGCCAACAAGATTGAGGCAGTGACCTCCACCGGCAAGACCCGCTTCACAAAACTGAATGCAGGTGAAGGTGATGTACTGTGGCGCAACACCACGATCACTTTCACCCGTGACGTAGGTGTCAAGCTGCGTTTTCACGGTGTGAACTACTACGACGGCCAGGGCTTTATGGTAAGAAAGGACCTGGGTGTAAATAGTGCCATGGAACTTGATGGCGCCTCTGTCTGTATCCAGACAGGCACCACCACTGAGCTCAACCTGTCTGACTACTTCAATACTAACGGCATGAAGTATGAGCCTGTCACTATTGAGACCAATGATGAGGGAAGACAGAACTATGAGAGCGGTCGATGTGATGTCTACACCACGGATGCTTCCGGACTGGCATCAACCCGTTCGGCATTGCCTGATCCGGACGCCCATGTTGTTCTTCCTGAAATCATCTCTAAAGAGCCTCTTGGCCCAGCAACCCGTCATGGCGATGACCAGTGGTCTGATATTGTCACCTGGGTACTGAACGCCACCATTACTGCTGAAGAACTCGGCGTCACCAGCCAAAATGTCGATGCAATGAAGGATTCCAAAAATCCTGAAGTACGACGTCTGCTGGGTACTGATGGCAGCCAGGGTGAGGAATTGGGACTCTCCAATGACTGGGCCTACCAGATCATCAAACAGGTCGGCAACTACGGTGAGATCTTCGAAAACAATATCGGTGTGAATACACCACTTGGTATTGCTCGTGGGTTGAACGCACTCTGGACCAATGGCGGTCTGCTCTACTCACCACCGTTCCGTTAAACACTAGTTTTATTTTCTGCTAGTTGTAGGGTATTGCCGGGGTTGGATCACCAGCCCCGGCAATCCACCCCCTCACTCTGGAGTTCTCCAGTTTAATCAGTGGATAGAGTGATTGCTCGTCGGTATGAAAGACAACAGTTCTCAAGCATCAAACCCGCTAACGCGTCTGTGGCGTAACCAGGAGTCGCGAGGCGTAATCATCCAGATTATTACCATCACGCTGCTCTTCGCCATCATCGCGCTGATCGGACGCAATGTTGTCATCAACCTCGCTGCCTTGGATAAAGAATTCAGTTTTACTTTTCTGACCTGGCCTGCGGCCTATGATATCGGGTTCTCCCCGTTTCTTGAATATACAAGCCAGTCGACCCATCTCAAGGCAGCTGCCGTTGGCTTGCTGAATACCCTGCTGGTAGCAATAACTGGGTGTATTTTTGCATCAATACTTGGATTTACTCTGGGCATCCTCAGACTCTCAAAAAACTGGCTGGTAAACCGAATTGCATATACCTTTGTTGAGTTCATGCGCAATGTCCCTGTGCTCATCCATATCCTCGCCATCTATTCCCTAATTATCACCCTGATGCCACCCGTCAAAAAAGCATTAGACCTCGGCGGTGGGCAATTCTTTATCTCCAATCGTGGGTTCTATATGCCCTCTCCGGTCTTTGAACCGGGAGCCTGGATGGTTGGGGTGGCCATGATTGTTGCGATTCTCAGTGTCTTTTTATTCAGACGCTGGGCAAAGAAGGTGCAGGACAATACCGGAAAAATCTATCCTGTTTTCTGGATCTCGATCGGAATTATTTTTGGCTTAACGGGCATTGTCTTTATAGCGGCCGGGATGCCGCTTTCGTGGGATGTTCCGGCACTAAAAGGTTTTAATTTCAAAGGCGGGATGGCGATAAAACCTGAATTTCTGGCGCTCTGGTTGGCGCTCTCCTACTACACCGCCTGTTTTATTGCCGAGATTGTACGAGCCGGAATACTGGCTGTCAGCCACGGACAGACCGAGGCATCGAAAGCGCTTGGTCTGCGCAACAACCGGGTTCTCCAACTGGTGGTCATACCTCAGGCTCTTCGTATCATCATTCCTCCACTAAGCAGTCAGTACCTCAACCTGACAAAAAACTCCTCTCTTGCGATTGCCATCGGCTACATGGATATTACCGCCACTCTCGGTGGCATCAGTCTGATGCAGACCGGAAAAGAGATGGAGACGATGATTTTAGTGATGGGGGTCTATCTGCTGATCTCATTATGTATCTCCGGTTATATGAACTGGTTTAACCGCCGCATCAAACTCACCGAACGCTAGCCCTGACCATGACTGATCATCAACCGTCACCGCAATACTTGCCAGGCACCCATCCTGATCTTCCGCCGCCAGTGCGGACAACGGGGCCGATTGCGTGGATGCGCATTAATCTCTTCTCCTCACCGCTCAACATAGTACTGACGCTAGCCTCTGTTTGGATCTTGTGGTCATTACTGCCGCCAGCGATCGAATGGATCTTCATTGATGCAATCTGGAGCGCTGGGGATCGCAAGGAGTGCTGGGCTCAGATGGATGCCCCCCGTGATGGGGCCTGCTGGGCATTTATCCGTGGAAGTTTTGAACTCTTTGTCTATGGATGGTACCCCGAGCCAGAAAGGTGGCGGGTCAATCTCTCCTTCCTGCTGCTGGTGATCGCAATCTTCGGGGTATTAAAAGACAATCTCCCCGGCAAGAAGTACTGGCTCTGGTTTGCCGTCTTTTTTCCATTCATTGCCGCCTGGTTGTTGGTGGGCGGGTTTGGGTTGGTCCCGGTTGGTACACAGAAAATAGGCGGCATCCTGCTTACGATCATCGTCGGTGTTACCGGCATCACCTTCTCACTGCCTCTTGGGATACTTCTGGCGCTGGGGCGGCGTTCTCATCTGCCGGTTCTGCGAGCGGTCTGTGTTGTCTTCATTGAGTTTATACGTGGGGTTCCATTGATTACTCTGCTCTTTGTCGCATCCACCATGCTGACCTACTTTTTGCCGCCCGGATCATCCTTTGATCTGTTGATGCGGGTTCTGATAATGGTCACTATATTTGCTGCGGCCTATATTGCCGAAGTGGTGCGCGGGGGATTACAGGGCCTCTCTAGCGGACAGTATGAGGCAGCAGATGCTCTTGGCCTGACCTATTGGAAAGCCCATCGCCTGATTATCTTGCCCCAGGCGCTGAAGATCTCAATCCCGGGGATTGTGAACACATTTATCGGCCTCTACAAAGACTCTGTGCTGGTTCTAATTATTGGCATGATGGATATTCTGGGTCTTGGCAGGGCTCGCCTTAATGATCCTCTTTGGCTGGGGCTCGCTCCGGAACTCTATCTCTTTATTGCGCTGTTCTTTTTTCTCTGCTGCTTCAGTATGGCGCGATATTCACTCGGGCTGGAGAAGAAATTGCGGACCGGGCATAAACAATAATCTCTTTTAAAAGGTATTTTCTCATGGCCAACGAAATCTCAGACACCCCATCAGCCGAGGCAACCTCGGTCGATTCATCGGACTTGATCATTTCAATCAAAGAGATGCACAAGTGGTTTGATGATTTTCATGTACTGAAGGATATCAACCTCGATGTTCGCCGGGGGGAACGGATCGTCATATGCGGGCCATCCGGATCAGGCAAATCAACCCTGATTCGCTGCATCAACCGTCTGGAGCAACATCAAAAGGGGACGATCATTGTTGATGGGACAGAGTTAACCCAAGACCTCAAAAACATCGAGATCATTCGTTCAGAAGTAGGGATGGTTTTCCAGCAGTTCAATCTCTTTCCGCACCTTACAGTGCTTGAGAATGTCGCCCTCGCGCCGATTTGGGTCCGCAAGATGCCCCGCGCTGAGGCCGAAGAAAACGCCATGAAATACCTTGAGCGCGTCAAGATTCCTGAGCAGGCATCGAAGTACCCGGGACAGCTCTCCGGGGGCCAGCAGCAGCGCGTTGCAATTGCCCGTTCACTCTGTATGAGCCCGCGTATTATGTTGTTTGATGAGCCCACTTCAGCACTTGATCCGGAGATGATCAAGGAGGTTCTCGATGTGATGATTGAATTGGCTGAGAGCGGCATGACCATGCTGGTGGTGACCCATGAGATGGGTTTCGCCACGGCAGTCGCTCACCGGGTCATCTTCATGGATGGGGGGGAGATTATTGAAGAGAACACACCACAGGAGTTCTTTACCAACCCCGAGCATGATCGAACAAAACTCTTCTTAAGTCAGATCCTCCATCACTAGGAAATTGAATCCAGCCCTGAAAAAGGAAATTTTTAGTGAAGGTAAAAAACCAAATTACAGCAATTGCCCTGACAGGGTTATCGGTTCTGGGCGGTGGTTGCAGCAGCTCAAGCAGCACTGGCACATCGGTCAGTATTACGCCAGGGAGTGATACCAGCGCTTATTCTGCGGTCTACCAGGGGACGCTGAATGTGCAGGCAGTGTTGAATATAACGACCCAGTCCTCCCAGACCGCAACGTACTCCCGTAACGCCACCGTAACTGTCGGCATTAATGGAGCAGTCGCTTTCAAAGTGGAAGGGGTTGAGGTTCTGGGCGTTGTCGATAATTCAGGAAACTGGGAGGTTGCGGCAACCCTTGCTCTGTTGGGGGAGGAGGCAAAGGATGATTATGAATCGTTTGGCTGCTCCACCTCGGACGTTTTCGCCAAGATTACAGGGACCGTCAGCCCGCCGAACTTGTGGGGGGCTGTGTCGGGAAAGCTTACCTGTTACCAGGTATTGATACCCACCCTGGAGCTGGAGACTACAGGCGCACTGACAGCAACCCAATAACCCCTATGGGAGTGCCCGGATTACTCCGGATCATCCTCTCGGCAGGCGGCTTGCTGTTCTGCATGGTAGGAGGAACGGACAAGAGGTGCCGAAGCGATGCTCTTAAAGCCAAGAGATCGACCGAGTTCTGCCAGTGAATCAAACTCAGCGGGGGTGACATAGCGCTCAACGGGAAGATGGTGGGGGCCCGGCTGCAGGTATTGTCCCAATGTAAGCATTGTTACCTGGTGGTTCCTCAGCTCAACCATAACCTCTTCAACCTCTTCAAGTGCCTCTCCAAGTCCAAGCATCAGGCCTGATTTGGTCGGCAGGTCGGGATGCCTTTGACGGACTGTTTTTAACAGGTTCAATGACCAGTGATAGTCAGCGCCCGGGCGGACTCGGCGGTAGAGGCGCGGAACGGTCTCAAGGTTGTGGTTGAAAACATCCGGTGGCGCTGCGTCATGTGCCGATAGGGCAGCCTCAAGACGACCCCGATAGTCCGGGGTCAGGATTTCAATCATGGTTTTCGGACACTGTTGGCGGAGTTGCTCTATACACAAGCTGTAGTGGCTGGCACCCCCATCACGGAGATCATCGCGGTCCACAGAGGTGATGACAACATAATCAAGCTTCATCGCCCCAACAGTACGGGCCAGGTTCTGAGCCTCGGCGGGATCGGGAGGGAGCGGTTTTCCATGAGCCACATCACAGAAGGGACATCTCCGGGTGCAGATGTCCCCAAGGATCATGAAGGTGGCTGTGCCGTTATCGAAGCACTCACCAAGATTTGGGCAGTTCGCCTCTTCGCAGACACTGTGCAGGCCCGCTTCTCTAAGGGTGCTTTTGAGTGCTCTGGCTCTTTGGGACCCAGGAAAGCGGGCTCTGATCCATGCCGGCTTTAGCAACCGGGTATCTGGAGTGGTCGCGGAAAATTTTTCCGGAACCCTTGCTGTCTTTGCCTTGCCCCGCTGTTTCTCACCACGGGCAGTGTTGATCGAAGATTTAACATTCATGGTCGGAACACTACTCCAAAATCAGGCCTAAGTGGAGCGTCTCTGAGGTCAAAACAGAGCCGGTGGGGATATTCATTAATCTACTCACAAGCCTCAATCGGAGGGTAACTACAGACCAGATGACGATCACCATGGACATTGTCAACTCGGGAGACGGGCGGCCAGTATTTGTCCTCACGGATGGAGTCCAGTGGATAGAAGGCCTGCCGTCGGGAGTAAGGGTAATTCCAGTCCTCATCCATCAGCAGTTCTGCAGTATGGGGTGCATGTTTAAGGACATTGTCTTCCGGGTCTGCCCGGCCCTCTTCTATTTCAGTAATCTCACCATGGATGGCAATCATCGCTTTACAGAATCGATCAAGTTCGCTTTTTGATTCACTCTCTGTGGGTTCGATCATCAGGGTTTCTGCCACCGGGAAGGACATGGTGGGGGCATGAAAGCCAAAATCAATAAGACGTTTGGCAATGTCTTCAGCAGTAATTCCGGTCGCCGCTTTGAGCGGTCTGATATCAATAATACACTCATGGGCAACCCGATTATTGCTTCCGGTGTAGAGGATTGGATAGTAGGGGGAGAGGCAGTGGGCCATATAGTTGGCATTGAGAATGGCGGCCTCGGTAGCTTTTTTCAGCCCCTTGCCACCCATCAAGCGGATATAGCTCCAGGAGATGGGCAGGATTGACGAAGAACCCCAAGGCGCTGCAGAGATATTCCCAATCGGGCTCTCTCCCTGAGCAGCCGGGTTGACGCCTCGAATCACGGGATGATCTGGGAGGAAGGGGGCAAGATGAGCACGAACACCGATCGGCCCCATTCCTGGGCCGCCGCCACCATGGGGTATGGCAAAGGTTTTGTGCAGATTGATATGCATCACATCAGGGCCAAGGAGACCCGGCCGGCAGAGACCAACCATGGCATTCAGATTGGCCCCATCCATATAGACCTGTCCCCCATTGCGGTGAATAATTTTACAGATCTCAATAATGGTCTCTTCGAAGACCCCATGTGTTGAGGGGTAGGTGATCATCAGTGCGGCCAGGTTTTCAGCATGTGCCGATGATTTTGTCTCCAGGTCATCCATGTCCACATTGCCCCGATCATCACACTTCACCACTACCACCCTCATCCCAGCCATGATCGCGCTTGCAGGATTGGTCCCATGAGCAGAAGCGGGAATCAGGCAGATATTTCGTTCACCCTCACCCTTGAGAGCAAGGTAACGGTGAATGCAGAGCAGGCCGGCATACTCACCCTGAGATCCGGCATTGGGTTGAAGTGAGACGGCATCGAACCCGGTTATCTCACAAAGGTCATGTTCAAGCTCACTGAAGAGTTGGTGATAGCCCTCAGCCTGTTGTTTCGGCGCAAAGGGGTGGAGAGCAGCGAAATGTGGGTGGGTCATCGCCACCATCTCACTGGCGGCGTTGAGTTTCATAGTACAAGAGCCAAGGGGAATCATCGCCCTGTCGAGGGTAATATCCTTTGCGGCAAGCCGTCGGAGATAACGCAGCATCTCTGTTTCGCTGTGAAAGCGGTTAAACAGCGGATGCTGAAGAAAAGGGGTTGATCTTCTAACTCCAGCAGGGATGGCGCTACTGCTGTTGGCGTCTGGATTGAAGCCCGCATTCTCAGCAAATAGCCCTAACAGCGTATCGAGTTGATCAGCGGTTGTGGTCTCATCAACAGAAAGACCGAGATGATCGCCATCGATGAGGCGAAGATTGATTCCTGCACGCTCTGCTTCCAGGGTGAGGGCTTCTGCTCTGCCGGGAACCACAACGGTCAGGGTGTCAAAAAAGTGACTGAATTTGATCTCAATCCCAAGTTGCCTGAGTGCTGTTGCAAGTTGAGTAGTCAGCCGGTGAACTCGGGCTGCAATGGCTGTCAGGCCTCTTGGTCCATGGTAGATGGCAAAGAGTGCGGCAAGGACGGCGAGGAGAACCTGGGCAGTACAGATGTTACTGGTTGCCTTGTCTCGACGGATATGTTGTTCCCGGGTCTGGAGCGCCATCCGTAGTGCCTGACGTCCCTTCACATCTTTTGAGACACCAATCAACCGCCCGGGCATGTTGCGCTTCATCTCATCCCGGGTGGCAAGGAAGGCCGCATGAGGGCCGCCATACCCCATGGGGACCCCAAAACGTTGGGCGCTGCCGATGGCAATATCGGCACCAAATTCACCAGGCGGGGTGATCAGGGTGAGTGCCAGAAGGTCTGTTGCAACAATCAGCAGTGCCTCTTTTTGGTGGGCACTGTGGGCAACAGGCTCCAGATTGGGCAGATGTCCACATGATCCCGGGTACTGGGCAAGCACTCCAAAGCAGGATTGTTCGGCAAGTTTATCTTCGAGCTCTCCTACAATGACCTCAATTCCCATTGGCGTTGCCCGGGTTTTGAGAACCCCAATAGTTTGGGGGTGACAGTCTTCAGAGACCAGAAAGACATTTGAAGGGTTCTTTTTCGACACCCGTCTGGCCATCGCCATGGCCTCAGCCGCTGCTGTCCCCTCATCAAGCAAAGAGGCATTGGCAATGGGAAAGCCGGTAAGGTCGGCCACCATCTGCTGAAAGGCAAGGAGGACCTCAAGTCTTCCCTGGCTGACTTCAGGTTGGTAGGGGGTGTAGGCGGTATACCAGCCTGGGTTCTCGAGTACGTTTCTCTGGATAACAGGGGGGAGAAAAGTGTCGTAGTAGCCCATGCCGATCATCGACCGGTGGACCTTGTTGCCAGTCGCGAGTGACGCCACTCTGGCAAGTAATTCCGGTTCTGAAATTGAACGAGGAAGATTAAGAGGAGTGTCGGCACGGATCGCTTCTGGAATCGTCTGTTCGATCAGATCATCAATCGACTCAACATTGAGCCTCTCGAGCATCTCGTTGATCTCCTCTTGATCCGAACCATTGTGACGCCTGACAAAGTCATTGGGCGGCTCATGATCATCCAGAGGTTGGGGGGTGCTCGACATTGCCGAATCTCCTTGTTTCCAGAGCGTGTGAGGGGTTATTGATCAGCTGTCATAGCCTGATAGCGCTCACTGTCCATCAGTGAATCAAATTCAGTTGGGTCAGTGGGTTTTAGCTTGTAGAACCAGCCCTCTCCCAAAGGGGCCTGGTTGACTTCTCCGGGTTCATCAATCAGTGCTTCATTGACCGCCACGACCTCGCCACTGATCGGGGATTTGATCTCGCTGGCGGCTTTAACTGATTCAATGACGGCGGCTTCGTCACCCTGTGAAAGGGTGCTTCCAACCTCTGGAAGCTCGATAAAGACGATCTCACCGAGTTGCTCCTGGGCAAAGTCGGTAATGCCAATGGTGACTTGATTGCTCTCGTCCCGCAGGGCCCATTCGTGGTCTTCAGAAAAACGCATTTCACTCATCGCTAACTCCTCTTCGGGGGTGGGGTGTGTTGTTAGGGGTGGTTTTGGTTTCGAGGGCAGAGTCTATTACACTTTCAGGATCATTTTCCTCTGTAGTAGCGTTGTTTTATGAAAGGGAGCGGGGATACCTCGATCTCCACTCTTTTACCTCTGACCAGCGCTCCAACCACCGTTCCGGGCTCTGAGAGTTCAGGCGGAAGATATCCCATGGCTACCGGAGCGGCCAAGCTGGGACCATAGCCGCCGCTGGTGACAACACCTATCGGCCGGCCGGAGCTCTCTACCAGTGGGGCGCCCTCTCTTACCGGAGCGCGTCCGGTCGCTCTCAGGCCAACTCTCATTTTTTCTGCACCCTCACTCATCTGCTTGAGAATGATTTTGCTTCCGGGGAATCCCCCTGCACGGTCGCCTCCGTTTCGGCGCTGGCTGGAGATGGCCCAACCCAGTCGCGCTTCGATCGGGGTGGTCTCGGCTGTGATGTCATGGCCATAGAGGCAGAGCCCGGCTTCAAGGCGCAGTGAATCACGGGCGCCGAGTCCGACCGGGAGCACTTCGGGTTGACTGATAAGCCAGCGGGCAAACTCCTCTGCACAGTCAGACGGCAGTGAGATTTCGAATCCATCTTCACCGGTATAACCGGAGCGGGTGATAAAGAGATCATTTCGCACCCACTTGGCTTCCATAGCCTGCATGAAATGAAGATCAGCAAGCCCAGGAACCACCCTCTCAAGGACTGTTTGCGCGGCAGGGCCCTGAAGAGCAAGAAGGGCTCGGGTTGAGAGCAATTCCATCTCTGCGGTAATGTTGGCCCTTAAGTGGTTGATGTCCTGTTCTTTGCAGGCCGCGTTGACAACCAGAAAGAGATGGTCGCCCCCATTGGCAACCATTAAATCATCAACAATCCCGCCATCTGGGTTGGTGAACAGGGTATAGCGTTGCTGGCCCGGGGCGAGATCGACAATATCCGCGGTGACCAGTGCCTCGAGCTCTCTTGCCGCCGCGTTTCCATGGAGCCTGATCTGACCCATGTGGGAGACATCAAACAGACCTGCCTGGTCTCGGGTATGGAGGTGCTCCTTGATAATACCGCCAGGGTATTGAACGGGCATCGCATAACCGGCAAAAGGAACCATTTTTCCACCCAACTCCCGGTGGAGAGGGTCGAGAGGGGTGGTTTCGAGGGCGGGAGATCTATCCATACAGGCAATATAATGAGCAGAAAAGCATTTGTAAAATTAATTGTAAAAATCATATTATTTATAGTATAAATAGTTCTCAGATGGTTAATCTCCCTACAGAGCTGTTGCGCAGCTACCTCGCAGTGATTGATTTTGGAGGGTTTACCCGTGCCGGGGAGGTGATAGGGCGATCACAACCCGCTGTGAGCCTGCAGATCAAGCGGCTTGAGAAGATGGTGGGTTATTCACTTCTTCGCCGTTCCGATCGCCGACTCCTGCCCACCGAGGAGGGGGAACTTCTGCTTAGGTATGCAAGGCAAATTCTACAGTTAAACGATGAGGTGGTTAAACAGCTGATTAGACCTGAAGTGAGCGGCCGGGTCCGGTTGGGAATTCCCAATGAATTTGCCGCTTCGTTCCTGCCCAATGTTCTAGGAAGGTTCTCCAAGGTCTATCCCGACGTCAGCCTTGAAGTCATCTGTGATCTATCGGGTAATCTGCTGCAGCGCTTGCAGTACCATGAACTTGATCTGGCCATTGTGATCCACCCCGAGCCGGTTGACTCACAACACCGGGTGTGGAGTGAAGAGCTGGTTTGGGTCAGGGGTATGGATTATGCGGAGTTTACCCAACGTCCACTGCCCGTGGTGGTCGCCCCCCAGCCCTGCGTCTATCGGGAGCGACTGCTCCGAGCCCTTGATGCCAACGCCATCGCCTGGCGAATCGCCTATACGGGTACAAGTTATAACGGCATCCGGGCGGCGGTAATGGCCGGGCTTGGAGTGACGGTACTGGCAAGAAGCACAATACCTGAGGGTCTGGAGTTCTTCTCTTCTGAAGCCGGGTTCCCAAAGCTTGCCAAAGCAGATGTCGCGCTCCACTTTGATTCAGAGACAGCCACCCAGGCGGTCCACCATCTGGCAACATTCATCACCAGCATGCAGACTCACTAACCCCTTCCACCCAAGACCCACCCAGAATCAGAATGTTATTGGTGGTGGCTTCTGATTGGGATGGTTTTGCCGTTGATTAGGCAGAGGGGGGTGGGGGGAACCCCTCGGTCAATCCCAAATCGTAGCTGCCGATGTAACTGAGGTGTGAGACCAGCCCCACATGGGCATCTGTAATCTGGGCAATCGTAAAGGGTTTGTTAAGGGGGCCTTGTGAGGTCATCAGGGTTTTACGGGTAGTCAGGCTTTTGATCTTTGACGGTTGACCAGGACGACTCCGGAGAGGATTAGAACCAGAGCGACAAAGACATTCCATCCCGGTCGTTCGTTAAGGAGCAACATCCCCCATCCTACACCGAGGAGAGGGACAAGATAATTATTTTGAGCAATTCCATTGGCTCCAATTTTATGGATCAGACGAAAGAAGATCAGACTGGCAAGTGCAGTGGGAAAAAGCCCAAGAACAACCATTGCTCCTAGCGATTCAAGGGAAGGTTCCAGTGTCCAGGGACGGTCCAGAATGAGGCTGAGAGGGAGTATTATGATCGCCCCGGCAGTGAGTGTGCCCGCCCCAAGAACAGGAAGCGGAAGGTGGGCATTTCGACGGGAATAGATGGTTGTCACCGCATAGCTGACGGGTCCACAGACAATGGCAATCTGGGCAATTACAGTATCTCCTAACCCAGAGAGGGCATCGATCCCAATCAGAAAAATCAGGCCGGAGAAGCCAAGCACTACACCTCCTACACGATGAGGGGTCAGAGGTTCATCCTCGACCCAGAAATGAGCCAAAACGGCTGTCATCACCGGCATGATGCCCATAAACAGGGCCGCCAAGCCACTGTCCACAAACTGCTCCCCCCAGCCAATCAGGGTGAAGGGGAGGGCGTTTCCAAAAAAACCGACAAAGAAAAACAGCCGCCACGCCTTTAAATTAAAAGGGATTTGATGGCCCCGGTATTGGGAAAACACAAAGAGGATCAATGCTCCCAGAGCAAGACGACCCGCTGTGAGTGTTGCCGGGGGAAGGGTGGCAACACCTATTTTGATAAATACAAAGGAGCTGCTCCAGAGAATTGCCAGCAGGCCGAGCAGGGCATAATCAAACCACTGGGTCTGGGAGAGCTTGGGAGATATGGGTGGGGGCATTACGCTGTCTGACGATGATCATGCAGGGATTGTTCAAGTACGGTACATTATTCATATCATGACTACACGCGTCGATCTAAATTACGCCCCATTACTCACTGAAGACGAACCTGCCGTCGTCGAGGTGGTCAATCCCATGGGGCAGGCACCTATGGTCATTCTCTGTGAGCATGCTTCAAACAGAATTCCTCGTTGCTTGAATAATCTCGGCGTTGATGACGAAGTACTGGGCCACCATGTCGCCTGGGATATAGGTGTCGCAAATCTGGCAAGGAGTCTCTCCAGTTCATTTGATGCACCCACGGTTTTGGCCAACTACTCCAGGCTGGTGATCGATCTCAACCGCCATCTTGATGACGAGACTTCAATTCCCCAGCAGAGTGACGGTGTGGTGATCCCTGGTAATCAGGGGCTGATGGCGGAGCAGGTTGAGCAGCGAATTGAGACCTTCTTCTATCCCTACCATGCCGCCGCCTCATCAGTGCTTGATGGCGTGGCGCGGAGAGACAAGATTCCGCTGGTTGTCTCTCTGCACAGCTTTACCCCGGTTATTGGGGGTATTTCAAGACCCTGGAATGTGGGTGTCCTCTGGCATAACGATGATCGTGTCGCCTTTCCCCTGATCCAGCGGTTAAGGGCTATTCCAGGTCTCTGCGTGGGTGACAATGAGCCCTATCACGCCAAAGAGCCTGTTGGCTATAGCATGGAGATCCATGCAGAACGTCATGGGTTTCCACATGCCCTCCTGGAAATCCGCCAAAATGAGATCAGCAGTGCTATTGGCCAGGAGCAGTGGGCGGGACTGTTGCATACCGCGTTTACTGATATCCTTGCTGACGAGAAGATATTGACCCCTCTGGAGAACGATCTTGGCACCACCCATCCCTGATCCCTCATTTACGATTGGGATTGAGGAGGAGTATCTCCTGATTGATGGCGATACACGTGATCTGATCCACAAGGCGCCACCAACACTGATGTCGGCCTGCAAAGAGTTGCTGGGTGATCAGGTCACCTCTGAATTCCTCCAGTGCCAGATTGAAGTGGGTACTCGTCCCTGCAGCTCAATTGCCGATTTGCGTGACGATCTCTCTCGACTGCGTCGTTCAGTGGCAGCGGTTGCCAGTGACCATAACCTCCGCCTGATGGCTGCTTCTACCCATCCCTTTGCCCGTGGCGGAGAACAGGAACATACCCGTAAAGAGCGCTATGACGTATTGGCTGATGAGTTGCAGGAGGTGGTTCGCAGGCTGATGATCTGCGGGATGCACATTCATGTCGGCATCGATAATGATGATCTGCGAATTGATCTGATGGAACAGGTCAGCTATGTATTGCCCCATTTCCTGGCACTGAGCACATCCTCCCCATTCTGGGAGGGTCATGATACAGGGTTAATGTCCTATCGGATATCGGTCTGGGATGAGATGCCCCGTACCGGGCTTCCCGAACACTTCGACAGTTACCAGGAGTACTTGCGGCATATTGAAATCCTCACTCGGGTTGGAATTATTGAAAATGCCAGCATGCTCTGGTGGGACGTACGTCCGAGTTGTCGCTTTCCAACCCTCGAAATGCGTATTGCCGATGTCTGTACCCGGCTTGAGGATGCACTCTCTGTTGCCTCTTTGTATCTGTGCTGGCTTCGGATGCTCTACCGGCTCCGCCGGAGTAACCAGCGATGGCGCCGATATGCCAGTTTCCTGATCAATGAAAACCGTTGGCGAGCACACCGATATGGGATAGACAAGGGACTTCTTGATTTTGGACGAGGTGAAGTGGTTCCCTATGGAGAGCTGCTTGAAGAGATTCTTGAA